>Ga0114957_1002778_pt1 | contig 16323 bp, 8 predicted proteins | sample BantaG_FD_87175 | JGI IMG/M metagenome (GOLD analysis project Ga0114957, IMG submission 87175) | Marine algal microbial communities from Bantry Bay, Ireland - BantryBay_4 metaG | ecosystem: Host-associated > Algae > Red algae > Unclassified | place: Bantry Bay, Ireland | collected 2014-11-21 | reverse complement strand
TATAAATTTTAAGCTGTTAAATTTAAATTCCGGGGGAATACCTTGTGGGAATCTGGCAAATTTTGACAATTGATTCCATTGGACGTCATCTGGATATTTCATTCTATACGACCCGCTATATGCGTCTTGCGCTGTGCCGCCACCTACTGCAAGGTTGAAAGGCAGCGTAAAAATTCCAAAAATTCCATGCCCTGCGGATGATAAACAATTTATACCAGCTAGGTTAAGTAATTTTTCTGGATTATCGCTTGTACCCGAAATAATTACATCCGCTTTTTTAATTTTATTGGCAGGGATTCTAACTAATTTAGAATTTTGGTCTTGCATCATTAATATTATAGCATCAGGAGTAACTGCAATGATTTCTCCTAATATTTTCCCATCTTTCGATTTATATTCAAAATACAATCCTTTAACATGTGTTTTAAAATCCTTAGGTGCTGTTAAATAAGTCGGTGTAACGCAAGAAAAAATAAAAATAAAAGGTATTAAAAAAATTATCGTTTTTTTCATGATGGTGTTTTATTGAATATTAGAATAAGTAGAATTCCAGAAAACGGTTTCCATTTCATGCTCCATTGTTTTAAACTCTAATGCTAGCTCTTTCCAGGTATTTTTATTATTCATAAGCATCTTCCTAAACTTCGGTAAATTCTTTTCTTGCAACCATTCATTTCTTACCCACTCTAGATAATATCCTTGACTAGATAGAATTAATTCGTATTCTTTATATTCAGAAATTTCTGGTAGATCAAATTGAAAACGGAACTCATCACCTGGGAAGGAAACTAAGTAGTTATCATCATCAGCCTTAACATCATCCACTGTATAAGACTCACCGGAAATTACTTCTATTCCTGATGGGGATATTTTTAAAGGCTCTACTTCTTTTTCTATTTCTGCAAGACCTAAATAATCCAATCTCCATAATCCCTTAGCCATGACAATTTTCATTTTTAAAGGACCCCCTTCGTGCTTGATATTATTAATAGGAGCGAAAATTAAATTTTTAGAGATAGGACCCGTCTCATATAACCCTTCAACAAATTTCCATTTACTTCTTTTGTAATCCCAAACATATAAATCTACCTTTCCCAGTTTTTCAAAGGGATCATTTAGTTTTTTCTTTAAACGACTATCCGTTTCTATTTTTGCAAAATAGTCCCCTACCTCATCTCCCATATAAGCGATACCGCTATACAATAAAAAAGTAGTAAGAAGGGTCTGTCTGTAATTAACTACCAGTCCTAAGTCTGTATCTGGTACATCATCAAATTGGAAAAATAATTCTTCCCTTTTAGTTAAATCTGTAGAGTCCGTTAGAGAAAAATATTCCTCCTCATCAATTTTAGACATTGCACTACGGACATCTTTATTTTCTACCCGTGCTTTTTGCAGACTATGCAGTTTTCCACATTGAAAATAGGTTCCATCCGAATCATGAAAAACGGATTTATCTTTATCAATAGCTACCGCTTCTATGGCTAGTTTATTAATAGAATGAGTCTCAAAAGCCTCATTTTTCATGGTTAAATAAAATTCTGGTGCAGAGGTTCTATGTTGTAACATATCTAAATCATGCTTTTCTAAACTAGGCGAAATGGAATTAGAAAATCCTTCTGCTCTAGAATCATGAACATGATCAGAATCATCGATGTAAAATGTAGGACAAGAACCAAAACAAGCTTTTGGGTTTGTTATGCATACAACATTCATCGCAACATTAGCCGCAGTTAAAATGGTTAAGCCAGCTATTCTATCTTTATCCTTTGATTTTATTGCATTTAAATTGTTTGTTTCTATAATAGCTATATCATCGATATTAAAAGCTAATAGACCCTCTTGAATTTTCCATCTATTAAAATCATACAATTGCCCACTTCCAAAAATAGAATCCTGAGAAGCATTTACTCCCCAATTATTTAAAACACTTACATCTCCATTATTAAAATGAATTTTAAAAAAACTTTCATTATGGACTTCATTGTGTAAAGCTTCATTTACATCAGTATATGCTTTTCTAAAATCATGTTTGATATAGTATTTACAAGAAAAAATACTTAACATAATTACTGCTATGACAGACCATGAGGTCAAACTATTTAATTGTTTCATTTTTCAATTTATTGATTATCTATTTTTTTCGTTATCAAAAGATTATAACTTACCTGAATTTTTAGAAGAATTGTGAAATATTAAACTCTCATATGCACAAAAAAACTATAGGCTCTTAGATTTGCTTTATCATTGAAAATGAAGTCCCATTTTAACCCAATATTAAACACCTTATTATTTGTCATGATTTTTATTCTCATGATTTTTGCATCATATTCACTTTTCTCTCTACGCCAGTTATTTTCTTCATTAGCGCTGGTAAACGTAATTCTACCTAAGCCTAAATGAGGCTGAAAACGAATCCGATCAAATACCGCAAATTCATATCCGAGGGTAATATTCTTTAGAAGATAATCATCGATATCAGGATTTGTATTCCCCAAAAAACTAGACTCTTTGTACCCTCCGTGAGCGTATTGTCCGGATAATAAAATCTGTTTGTAGACAATAGTAGATTCTAAGACTTTATTAAATTTAGAATCTTCTGAAAAAGATTCATTTCCAGTTTTTTTATTGACCGACCCTAATCCTAATGAAAGATCAACAAAAAATTCCCTATCCTCATCTTGCGAAAATAAAGTTGAAGAAATAAATATCAAGAAGAATATTTTTAACCAATTCATGTTAGTCAGTTTATTTTGAATTATAAAATTAGAATCAACAGAGATGAAAATTGTACACAATCAATAAACAGATTGAGTTTGTGTTTACGATTTTGACATCATTAATCTTATAATGAAATACGGTCGATACTTATATTAATTCACCCAACTGCACATTGGCGAAAGCCAAAACTAAACGCTGTCTCAGACTTAATCCATGTAAATGATTACTTTTATTCTATGAGGCAATGCTCCATAATTCTATTTTTAATTATTCTTTTTTTATCATGCAAAACGGAAGGGATACAGACCGCTGTTCTTCGATACCCTTGTAAAGACATTATAGAAAAAGATAGTCTTTCATTACAGCAACAGCTAGAACGAATTCCTAATTATGGGACTGATAAAACAGGTGTCTATATATTAGAAGAAGGAGAAGACGCGCTGCTCACTCGAGCATGGCTCAGCGCAAAGGCAGAAAGAACCATGGATATCCAATACTTTATTTTCCAGTCAGATAATGTAGGAACGATAGCCATGGATTACATTTTAAAAGCAGCCAATAGGGGTGTCCGTGTGAGAATCATTGTCGATGACTTACTGATAGATACCCATCCTAATGATCTACTCGCTCTTAATGATCATGAAAATATCAGCATCAAAATTTATAATCCAAACGTCAACATTGGAAAAAACTTAGGACAAAAACTTTCTAATATGGTTGTCGATTTTAGGGGTATCAATCAAAGAATGCACAATAAGACTTTTACAGTGGACGGAAATGTATGTATCACTGGTGGACGGAATATTGAGGATGCCTATTTTGATTATGATCGAGAATACAATTATAGAGATAGGGACATTTTGTTAATAGGCCCTGTTGTATCCGATGTGGAAAAATCCTTTGAGGCGTTTTGGGATAATGATCTCAGTGTGGATGTAAATAAAATTATAGAGTATACGACCCCTAATTTTAACAAGACATTTGTCTATAATCGTATTCATAACTACGCCTGTAATCAAGATAACTTCTGGCCGCAAATTAGATACCGTATTGCTAACATTCCTTTTCTTTATCGCGACATTGTCCGTTCTGGAAAATTTCAATGGGTAGAAGATGTAGTTTTTGTATCTGACCTTCCTGGTAAAAATGAAACTACAAAAGGACTGGGTGGATCAGGAAAATCGACAGAAGGATTAATTAAATTATTTAATCAAGCGGATTCCTCTATATATATACATACTCCATATCTCGTAACAACACAGCGTGGTTTAGCTTTACTAAAAAAGACGATCGATCGAGGCGTTTCTATTACTATCCTTACTAACAGTCTCTGTTCTACTGATAACAAGGAGGCTTTTAGTGGATATCAGCGTAATAGAAAAGCTATTTTAAAACTCGGCGTAAAAATTTATGAGTACAAACCAGATGCGGAAATTCGTAAAAAACTTTTGCATGCTGATTTGCAACGTCAGGTGGATTACTACCCTACCTTTGGACTACACTCAAAGTCGATGGTCATCGATGATGACCTTACCATCGTCAGTACTTTTAATCTAGATCCTCGATCGGCTAATCTAAATACAGAATGTTATGTTGCAGTTAAGTCTAAGGAGATTACGGCTTTCGCCAAAGAACTTATGTTAGAAGAGCTAAAACCAGAAAATTCATGGGAGACCACCTTAAAATCTAATCCTGATCACCACGCAGGTATGGGTAAACGTTTTAAAACATGGATGCGTAAAGTAGTGCCTAAATCTATCTTGTAAAACACCTACTCCTCTTGCGAATTAATATATTCTATAAGTTGCTTTAATAATTTATCTGTCTCACTCTTAGCACTAGCCGTAGAAAAGTAGGCAGATCCTGGATTTTCGAAATCATACTTCCCTTCTCCTAAAAATGGACCGACTCCACCAAAGTAATAACCATCTAATTCATCATTAGTACATCTTATATAATATGTATTACCAATTTTTACTTCTCCATTATTAAGCTCTTTTATAATCTCGCAAGTGTCGCAATCTGTATCATACTGTTCATAACATTGATTCCTAATAATGGCTTTGGCGATCATTTCATTATCTCTTAATGTATTGGGTAAATCTCTTTTAAATTCATCATATCCTTTTAGGATCCAATAGCCATAATAAGAATGGTCTAAGAGCTCTTGTACTATCTTAAGATTAGGCTTCTTACCATTTGACAATTTATCATATTGAACCCGATACTTTGCCCATACATCTTTTTCTTGTTCGAGAAAATCATAAAGATCATTTCTATAAACAGTGTCTATTGGATTTTGTAAGTAATCCATTACATACACTGGAAGTGAAGCTGTAGTATCCGTCTTAAGATCCTTTTTAAATGCCGCTACACTTTCTTTTACCTCCTGTTCCATCCATGCTATATCATTGTAGACAAAAACTGGTGACGGATTACTGGTATTATAATATTGAAACAGCCCGAGAAACTCATCTCTAGCAATACCTTTTGCGGCCAATGCTTTAAGTCTTGAATAATTTGCTTCAAATAATTCCATGGAGTCTATAAAATTTAGATACATTTCCTCTGGGTATAAATCGCCCATCTTTGAGGTACCTAAAGATTGGATCAGACCATCTGTACATTGGGTAGAAATGGGTCTTTCGGCAAGGCTTTCTAGGATAATACTTCTTGTATTAGGATTTTTTTCTTTAGGATAATGCTTAGTAATTTTATCTACAATCTCAGGATTTTGTAAATCATGAAGAGCTACTACTAGCTCGTATTTTAAGTTGTAATCATCCTTCTCATCTAAGCTCGGTTTATCAAAAAGTGCTAATAATGAAGGAATATCTTCTTCATTAAATCCATCATAATATTCTAATGCCTTTTTAGCCTTATAAAAAGTAGAAGAGTCTCTAGATGATAAGTCATTAATAATTAAGCCTGCTTTACGATCTGTAAAAAAAGAAACCGACGTAGGGTTTAATTTAAATTCAACAGATGCTAATAATTTTTCTAGATACTCACTATTATATAAAGCCAGCGGACTATTTAATTCTAATGTTATTAAATGCTCATTACAGTAATAAGCCATCTCCGTAGAAACTATAAAAGAAGAATCCGTTACATGGTGAATGATATATCCCGGACATACATCTTTGTACTTTAATGTTTCAAACTTTAAAAGACTATCGACGTTTTCTTTGAGAAAATTATTATCAAAAGTAAAAATAGAATCATCTAAATTATACTCATCATACATACTCAATTTCTGAATCTCCAAATCTAAGACTACTCCACTTGTCGGATAATTTACTGCATAATTTATTAAAGAATCTCCTTCCTCAAACGTGGTATATTTATACATATCAGATGGAGCAGTCATTGAAAATTGAGCATCAGGATACTCAAATTTTTCTTTAATATCAAAGGAGGGTTTGAGGACTTTAAACGAATCGAAAAAAGTGTCGTTTCTATTTTGCTCGTTGGTAAATTGTATAGCTATGTATATAAAGGATCCATTTATAATCACTTTTGTAAAAACATTAAGCCCTTCTTTAGTTTGTAATTGTGCATGTTGTATTACTCGCTGATCGACGGTATCTAATCGATTGTTAATAACAGTAGCTCCAAATCTTTTGATTAATCTGTTTTGATAATTTTGGTGCATAGATATTGGTTCAGAATATAATAACCCGGGTGGGTTCCCTACTACTTGGATTAAATATTCATTACCATTATTTCTTTCACATATTTTATAATGAGCTCGGGATACTCCTCTTTCTTTGTACTCTTCATGAGGAATATTTTTTTCTAAAAATGCTACCTCATCAGGAAATAAATATTGGAAATTAAATTCCTCGGCTCTTTGCAAAACCATTTCTAATTCCTTTGCCTTTACTTCTTTAAGTCCTCCAAGATATTTTTTAACATGAGGATGTTTTAGTGACCTATTAGAAAAACCATAGACTAGCTGAACCACTTCTATATTCTCGCCTTTACCAGCATTTACCACCACAGGATAATCATCATTTGTTAGTTTGAGAGTGCTTACTTCTAAGTCGTCTTCCTTTTTTTTATCAACCACTTTTAACCTCGAGCTATTAGTAAAGAATTCTTCTTGAATTTCACCAATGAGCTCTTCCATAGAATTTCCGGTGGCCGTTTTAATTAACGACATATACATAAGACCATATTCCATATCCATCGAAAAATGTATCCCACCGATTCCTGGAATTTCTATTAATTCATTATTGATGTTTGATAATAATTCTATTCCTAAATCCTCATTCCTTAAGGTAAACATCTCTTTCTCTTTACCTGATTCATATGTTTTATCAAATTTATCAGAATACTTAGATTCTTGAACACGTCTTATATGGTATCCTTTTTTTTCTAAAAGGTCTAATACATTTTTCTCCCCTACTAAATGTCCTAAGCCGACTACGGCAAATGTCTTATTATTAAGCGCTAATTTTTCAAAAGAGTTTGCTTGTATTACATTTCTATTATGCATATCATAAACATCCATGTCCTCATCAGTCATGACTGTTTTTAATTTTTCCATATCATTAGATAGATAATAAGAAATCCAATTCTCATATTTAGAAGAACCGAATGTCAATCCATCCTCATTTTCCAAAACAACAAACTCACTGAGTTCGGAATAGTCTTCATAGTCCTCTAGTCCATATGATTCTAATCCTAATTGTTTAGCAATCTTATATAAATAAGGATCCATTATGGTGGCTTTTCCTTCTTTATCATTTTCTGGAAAAGGACCTTCTGCAGAATCCTCTTCTTCTAGATCGGTATCTCCCTCGACTCCACTCTCCTTTTCTTCTTCATCCCCTTGCATCAATTCCTCAAACATATCTTTTATCAATGTATCGACTAAGTCAAAATCCATCTCTCCAGCAAATTGTTTGCTACTACTTAAAGCAATAAACATAGAATCAGAAAAATTAAACAATCGAGAATCATTTAAATGCATGGATCCAAATAGATATGAGGACGTTTTTAAATCACCTCCGCTGACTTCCCATAAATAAGGATGGCTCTTTTGTGACACTCCGGCACTTACAGAAAACCATATCAATAAAAGTAGTACAACACATTTTTTCATAATCCTATTTTTAAAACAGATGTTTGTAATTTAAGATTTACACTTTCAGTCTTTTTGATTTATCGCAACCCACTTTTATCACTATTTCCAGAGTCAATAAATTTATAATGCGTTCTCAATAAAATATTTATTCTCCATATTTTATTGAATCTAATTCTTATCTACCAATGGAGACAGTGTGTAAATATCATTTACTTTACTACTAAGGTTGATCACAAAAATCGTGACCATTTTCTTTTGGAATATAAAGATATCTTAAATTTTATCTTGGGATTACAGCTTAGGTGTTAAAATGGCTAGTGACATATTCTATTCCGATTCCAGTATCATATCATCTATTTTTTTTGCTAATGCGTAATGTTCATTGACACTGTTTTTACGGAGTACATTAGACATCAGAGCGACCATATATTTTTTCTTTGAAGCGTCTTGCTTTTCTACGATAGCTATACTATTCATATAATTATATCGATTACCGGCGTAGTTCTTTTTTACAAAACCAGGTTCCGGTTTAAAACTGTACAGTGATCCACTCTTAAAATATACGGCATCCTTTTTTAGCGATGCACTACGAGCGTAACGTATACGTCGATCCGTTAAATACATTAGTCGCTTGATCTCTAGAGATATTCTTGTATTAATAATTGCTCCTCTTTCTAGAGCAAACATTACTTTCATCAATCCCATTGTAGTCCCTATACTCCCTCCCTGACGGCTGACATATCGTTCTGCCCCATCCGTAAAAAATCCTCCTAACCGATATTCATCCTCTTCTACTCCTATGGATGACAGCACGCAATTAGTTAAATCTTCTGTTATATTTCCTAGTGTTCCTTTGCCTGCATCTTTAATGGTTTGATCCATTTCATTTTGGGTGGCACAGTCATAGTAATCATCCAAGATATGCACTAGCAGCATCTCTCTCATTACTACACTAGCCGCACCATTATTACTTTTTGAGAACATGTGATCCAGCCATTCGTAAAGAGAAAAGACATCAGTCTCTTGAGCCTTCCTGTTTATATAGGAGTCTTTCTTTCTATCATAAATCGGGATGGTATGATGATCATAAACTACAAACTCGTTACCTCGGACATGCTTAGTATGCAGCACTGCGTGGATAGACTCCCAGTCATCTCCATACACTTTATGTAAGGCATCAAATAGTCCCATGGCAGCTATAATCTTAGCTACACTTCCCGGCTGATATCCTGTAGTTTCTCTTAGTCCTGCATACCTCAAATTAGTAGCGTCAGAAATATCCATCACAGATATCGAGTACTGAGGTTCTAGGCTACTAAAAATTTGATTTAATTTATTTTTTAATGATTTACTTTCCTCCGGCCACTTGACTTTTTTATCTGACAATGTAAGTTGTATATCTTCCAGCATGAGTAAAGCACCTGGATCGAGTTTTGAATCTTTTAGACTATCAGCGTGTACTTTATATTGATAAAGCAATCTATCTATCCCAGTGTAAGCATATCCATCTATGGGATAGGCATCAAGTGACAGGCAGGATATTGTAATACATAGTATTAAAATTATTCGGTTGGTCATTTTTTATTTGTTTCGTCCATAGAGATCTGTTTATCAATATATTCTGGATCTAGGGTTCTTAGATATTCAGATCCGAGTGCTTCTTTATTTTCTACAAATGGTCTTACCTGGAACAACCATATAAAATCATCCTTGACACCTAGCTCTATATCATATGCATGATTTTCATTAGTTAAATTATCCATTTTAGATTCTATTGATTGTGCCATTTTATTAAGCATAGCTATTTGCTTTTTATTTAATACAGGATTTTTTAAAGCAGCATAAGTAAAAGTCGATCCTCCTGTAGGCGGTATCACTCTGTACTTTGTTTCTCTTCCGGGTGAGATTAATTCTGTAAATCCATTTTTATATATCACATAACTCTCTGCAGATTGTCCTTCCACTGCTCCACCTACTCCTCTACTAAAAGAAATAGAAATATCATCTTCGCCACCTTTATTGACCCCTTTGGTTATAATCACCCCGGAGCAATCTACATTTACACTAGGTATAATTAAAATCGATGGATATACTTCTTCTGGATTTTCCAGATACTGTTGTCTCCATTGGTAGCTACGTTCAGAATATGGAGAAGCCCATACTTTTTTTATCCCTTGTAAAATTTCGTTGTGATCAAGCACATTAAATAAAGTCAGATTTAGTCCAGCTCCTGTAAACTGAGGAAGGTCTTCCATATTAGTATCACTCCGTAAAAAGACAGGAATGTCTCCTATATTTTTTTCAAATATTTTTTTGAAATGGTTCTCCATGTTATTTACTAGTGATTGCTTAAGCGGCATTTTTTCTATCATTGCTCTGAGCTTCCCTAGCGACCACAAAGTTTCTGTCTCTACATCTTTAGGATCACAACCGCTTTGAATATTTGCTTGTTCGGTTGTAAAAATTTGATTTAAATAATCCCAATAAGTAAAATTCTTTTCTGGCACTTTTTGATCCATGTGGTCCTTAAATATTCCAAATGGAATGACGATACCTTCAACTACGTGTTTAGGAAATAATTGTTTTAGCTGCCCTAAATTTGCGGCCTTGGGTCCGCACCACTTACCAGAATAAGTAGCATCTATTTTTGACATATCCAGCAAACTATCGGGGTGTAAAATAATTTTATCTGTCGCAATGGTAATGCGTTGTTTAGATCTAGCTTTTTTGGAAAATAAAGCCACCTCCTCGTCCGACATATCTTTAGCTAATTTTAAAACTACAGACCCTCCTGGAGACACGGCATAAAAAACTTCTTTACCATCATAGTTTTGCAACTTATCTAATACCGTTCCTGATATTAATGCATTAGGAATACCTAAATTTCTTGCTAGTAACTGTACGTGAGAAACTGGATTTCCTTCTTTTACATTAAGAATACCTGCTACAGGTTTCATCTCAGTCGGTGGACGATCAAAGGCATAAATTCCGCTCTTGTCTAATTCCATATTATCAGAAATCGTTTCTAAAACATATAGTCTTCCCTTAGCAATCCCGGGATTTAGACTTTGCATTCCCGAGGAATTTTTAAGTCCCATAATCTCCGACTTACTAGCGGTATAATCTTGCGCTATCTTATTTAGTCGCTCTACTAAATCACCTGCTGGTAAAATAAGTGACGACCTGATTTTATCATCTACAAATCCATAAGTCAATGGCTCAAAAGAACCAAATTCCTGTACTGGCTCTGAGTAAATCGATTGAACCATCTGAGAAGACCAAAGTACTAATTTATTAGCGGCGGATTTGAAATATTCTAACCCCTCTATAGAGATCGATGCTGCCTGAAACCAATCTAAATCATATTTTATTTTTTTGTACTCCCAGTCTTCTATATAGCCAGCGCCATAAATTCCATTACTTAAAAAACATATTTTTTCTCTAAGCTGGCCTACAGAACCATCAGGGAGCGCATACATATTCTGCATGGCTAGATTTTCGACCTCATTTATAAAATCTATTAATATCAATCTATCAGACGCTTTACTTATTTCTAAAATATTTTCTCTGATATATAAAAGTAGATCACAAGTCTCCATTGCAATCAATGCCGGTCCTGCTCCATCGAGATTATTTATTTTATTATTTAGTTCCGATTTAAAAGAACCCGCCGATAAATCTTTTATCGCATCCGATAAATCTTTTACCTCAAATGGTTTATACATTATTATTAAATCCTCCAATAATTGATCGTAATATGTAGCCGCTTTGTCTTTTAGTTTAGAATGCTTTTTTTTCCAATTTTTTACTAGTGTGATATCTTGTTTAGAAGGATTATTATGAATACGTATACGCGTTTCCATAAAGTCCTCGTGCTCGTCTGCTAGCAGTTTACTATAAGCTCTTACTCGCTGAGCTACCCGAGTATCTTCTCCATGGGGAATATCCACGGCCGCTAGTTTTATTAACAGATAGTTGTCCTTTAGATTTTCCTTATTGGCGACAAGCCACTCTAAAAATTCTTGCCCCCATTCTTTTTCATCTTCTATTTGCTTTGCTCCTCGATAATTCTTTGCCTTTTCTAAAATCCATCCATCATCACTATCAAATAAAAAATTAGTGATTTGATATTGCTTAAGTCTACTGTTTTGATGATCCTCATCCCAGAAATTATCCTTGTCTGTTCCTGTTAATATTTGGTCTAAGAAAATATGATGTCTCGATGCTAGTTGTTCTACTTCATTTTTGTAGATCGCATGTTGCCATCCCTTCATAGGTTCTGGACATGGATCTCTTGCTTCTCTCCTAGTTCCATCCTCACAAAACCATTTAATCGCTGCATACGGACCACGAGTATCTTCCTTTAACCGCTGTAAAAAAGCTTCATCTACTGTTTGTCCATAGGTATCATTAGAAAATAGGATAAGCGAAATGAGGAGGAAAATAATTTTTATTGCCAATTGCATAACTTTTAGTAGGGTTTGGAAGTTAAATTAAAACAACCTAATAAATTAAGTACCTATAGGTTTACTTACAAAAGGCTAATATAGTTCGTTACTGTGAAAGTAATTTTGATTCCATGATAATTTTAATTATCATGTATCGTATTTTTAATCTTTTCCACTTTAAAGTTTATGGTAAACACTGCAACCAAAATTATTTTTATTCTATTCTTTACAGGTGTTACACAATTACTATATGGCCAAGATTTATTTGGGTCGTATAACTTACCATATCCAGCATATAAGTACGAAGAAATTCTAGATAAGAGAGATCCCGTTTTACAACGAAGTTTAGAAAAAATCATAAACAGAAATACATTATGGAGAAAACTAGTTTATCAAAAAAGGATGGCTGTAGCTCTAGTAGATTTACGTCAAGCAGATGATATTAAATACGCATCTATTAATGGAAGTCACATGATGTATGCGGCAAGTTTACCCAAAATTGCCGTACTCTTATCTGCTATAGAAGCCGTAGATGAGGGCTGCTTAGAATATACAGAAGCACTGCAGAAAGATTTACGACTCATGATCGCTAAGTCAAATAATGCAGCAACCACTAGAGTAATCGAAGCGATTGGTTTTGATAAAATAGCAGAGACAATGACCAAAGATAAATATAAACTTTACGATATAAATAATGGCGGCGGGTTATGGGTAGGTAAAAAATATGCTAAATCTGGACGTAAAAAACCTGATCCTCTTAAAGGATTAAGTCATGCTGCGACTGTAGATCAAGTGGCTAGATTTTACACGATGCTAGCCTACGAGAAACTAGTAAGCTCTGAATGGAATGAGCAACTTATGGGATATCTTATAGAACCAGAGATCAATCACAAATTTGTAAAAGCGCTAAAAAAACTGACACCTAAAGTAGATATATATCGTAAATCTGGAAGTTGGAAACATTTTCATTGTGACAGTGCCTTAGTCTTTGGGGAGGATGGTAGGAAATACATTCTAGTGACTTTAATTGATGATTTTAGGGGTGGTATGATATGTTCCAATTTAGTCTCATCTGCCGAGCAGGCTCTAGGGATTCAAAACGTTCCATATTTTCCTAAAATCATTAAGGATAATACTCTAAACTTTTTTCCACTCCAAAAATAAATTTTTAAAATCAATCACTCCAGCTTTTAAAATATTTTAATTACTTCCTCGAAACGCGTAGGATTGAGCTGTCTCAAAAATTTGATCGCCAATCTTTTTCTTATTTCTGGAATTTCCTTTGAAACTAAATATTCTGATTTTAAAATTTTATGCTGCGATAATTCCACTACCGGAACTATTTTCTTTTTTAACTTGTAGGGTAAATATTGATCTAAATAATCTAACACTGCATCTCCCTTATTTTTTTTAAATCCTTTATACACTTTCAGCATATTACTTTTATGATAGATTAAATCCATCAGTGTAAAAAGGATATGAATATTTATTTTTAACTCTTTCCTGATATCTTTTATAGCCCTTTCTATTATTAAAACTTTTTCTGGATCATCTCCTTTTAGTTGCTTTAAGTTTTGTAACAATACTAAAACTTGTATCATTGATTTTGATTTTGAAGAAATCCGATACAACTGTGATTTATTTTTTCGGCTATAATAGTTTAGGTATGGATAGTGATCCTTTAATTTCCCTATGGTCTTCAATGCTGCAACCCTCACTTTACGACGAGGGTATTTTACTTTTTTGATTAAAAAATCCAAATGTTCCTGACTATCGATAAACTCAAACGCATTTAAAGCACGTACTAATTTTTTTGGATGATTCTTATGATCTCTTTTTGCGTATTCTAAAATTAATTTTGGGAAAGTACCTAGCGTCTTATAAAGTCTATTTAGATTTTTAGAATCTACTCTGCATTCCAGTACATGTTTAAATAGAGATTTTAACTTGCCTTTACGTATGGCGAATAGTGCATACATTTTTAGTGCTTCGTCATCAAACTGATTTAAATTTGCAACTATAACTGGATAATGTTTTTTATATCGGCTATGAGCTACAGCAGTCATCCATGTTCTCCAAAATATACTGGGAAGGTTTTTATTCTCTAATAAAATCTGATAAGACTGATCTATTCTTTTAAAGACGTTATATTGTAATTGTTGTTTTTTATGATTACCTATAGACCGAGCTAGACTTCCAGTAATTACAATTTTATTTTGAGGTTTTGCCTTATTATAAAGCGATTGCAATTCTTCTTTTGATTTGATAAAAAGTAATTTCTCTTCAAAATATTTCTTACGTACCAAAATAGAATTATCTGATCGCAAATGATCTAATCGTTCGAGATTCTCTAATGAGTATTCCTCGCTGATGGCATTTATAGCAGCGACTTTTATAGCTACCTTATCATCTCTTGTAAGACTGACTAATTTTGATAATCTTTTTTTGGATTTACGTGTAGTGTCTTTTAAATACTTCTGTAAAAATTTTGATGGCGTTGAGGATAAATGCTCATCGTCCTTATCTTTTTTATAAACTAATAGTGCTAACTGTTTTAGGTATGTATTTCTTGAGAAAAAAATCAAGGCCACCCATAACATAACGATACCGATAGTCACCATCGTTATAACAGACATAGATAAGGATGGATTTCTAAGTAAAAAATAAATTAATAATCCTGCAAACCCCGTAGCTAAACTATCGATAACTACATCCACTAGAGTTTTAGCACGGTCTCTAATATAAGATGGAAGCGGCATGATGTTAATCTCCGTTGATGTTTTATAAATGCTTTGCTTCATGGATCCATCCACCATGCGCAAGACTATTCCTATTGCTAATACTGGTAAGATCAAAAACCCTATTAAAGCCACTAATAATGTCAATGGCAAAATCGACATACTATTAGTAATCCCTATTCTATCAATTATCACATTTACTAAAAACAATTGTATTATTAATGCGATTACATTAAACGAGCTAAACCAAAAACCAAAGAACGCGGTCAACTCATCTTCATCTATAAAATTTATATACGCCACAGCTGTAAACTGATAGTCTATTAGTTTAGATGCGATAACGCCGAGGCCTATAATGCCGGCTATGAATGATACATGTTTGTTATAAAAAATTCTAAGTAATTGACCACTTAGAAAATCTGGCTTTTTTCTTGGTTCTTCTAGATCATCTTTATAATCATTATGAATTCTCTGCATACATAGCATAGCCACTAAAAGAAAAAGAGCTGCTGCGATTAAGAGTTGGATGTTACCATAAATAGAAACTACGGCACTAGAGAAATAACCTCCGAATACACCTCCTGCGATGGCACCGACCCCGATATAAGACAATACTTTTTTTGCCTCTCTAATAGAAAGTAGGGATTGGCAATATTGAAAAAATAAGGTGACCGTGATTAGACTAAATAAATTAAAATAGATATACACTCCTACCGTGGACCATCCTGTCAACACTTTATAATAAAGAGCAATAGTTAAGGATATCAGAACGAGTATATGGAAAATATAATTTATAGTCATGGCTTTCGCCAATGAGAAAAAACGTCTGAGAAACATTAGAAAAAAATGGACAATAATAGCCGCTATAGATATTCCTATATAAGCCTTAGGCATAATGTCTATCCCAAAATTATTAAGCATCAAACTCGTACCTAATGGTTTTAGCATTAAGAGTACACTGATAATTAAAAAAATGGTCAGTTGTAATAAAATGATCTTTCGATTGTCCTGTTTAGAGAAATCTCTAAACTGATCGAAAAAAGGGGCTATTAGCTTGCTTAACATTTAATTCCATTTAAACATCAAAATGCCATATATTATAAATTAAATTCATCAATCTCTGCGTTAAAAATACTCGGCTTACCTAGTCATTGACTGCGTTTTTTACCTCTATCCTGAAAAAGTTATTTCAGATTCTTATAGGGCATCTTGCAATATAAATAGTACAAGAAATGAAATAGAAGGCAAGCTAATAATTTTAATTCTTTTCTTATCAGGAAGTGCATCATTAATATAAATCACCTCGATCGACTAGAAGTAAGAG
>Ga0114957_1002777_pt1 | contig 16324 bp, 14 predicted proteins | sample BantaG_FD_87175 | JGI IMG/M metagenome (GOLD analysis project Ga0114957, IMG submission 87175) | Marine algal microbial communities from Bantry Bay, Ireland - BantryBay_4 metaG | ecosystem: Host-associated > Algae > Red algae > Unclassified | place: Bantry Bay, Ireland | collected 2014-11-21 | reverse complement strand
TTATCGCTTCCGAAAGTGAAGATTATTGGTATTTGAACGTAAAGTTGCCGCATTGGAAAACATCAGCGTATTATCCCGTTTTGATTTACAGTTGGGACATTACGACAATTTCAAAAACCATAGAGGCCATATACGAGGACATTGCAGATGTAGATGAGCTTTTTTTTTGTAGTTAATAAAAAAGTAGATACCAACAATAAGGCTATAGAAAAGGAATTGGAAGTACCGTATTTGACTTTTCCATATTATGAAGGAGTAAACCAAATGGGGCTAGACCAATATTGGTTGGGACTTTACTGGCGCAACAATAGATATGACCTTTCTTTTCTAAAGGAGTTCTGCGGATTTTGTCTAGACAATAGTATTGGAAAAATTTGTATCACCCCTTGGAAATCTTTTATTGTAAAAGGAGTCAAGCAAAAAAGCCGTTCGGAATTAGAACGCTTTTTAGGACAACACGGAATCAATGTGCGCCATTCTCAATTGGAGATGAATTGGCACGTACCTGTAGATGATACAGATGCTTTGGAACTCAAAAAGTTCTTAGTCCGTAGTTTTGATCAAAACGATATCAGTACCTATGGTTTAACATTTGGCATTAGTAATGATGTGGGAAAACGTTCTCACTTTGCATCGGTATTAATCGAAAAAAATGCGCTGCCTGCAATTGTAAAAGAGTTTGAAGTGAGACCGACCTACAACGTATTACATTTTGAAAATTTTGATCCAAATACCAATAATTATGTAGCCTACGCCCAAGACGTAGATAAAATAGAGTTGCCAGGCTTATTGATGGAACTCAGTAAAAGTTACTTTGAACAGTTAGGTACTCCAACAGAAATAGAAACAAAACTTAAAAAGAAAGATATACGTGAACACCGTATTATTTATCAATGTCAATCTTGCATGACAGTTTACGATAGGTTATTTGGAGATGAAAAAGCAGAAATATCGCCTGGAATTATTTTTAAAGATCTTCCAGAATCATACAGATGTTCAGTTTGTGATGCTCCTAAAAGTAACTATGAGAAAGTAGAATTAGATTTTAATGGGGTTTAATTGAAAAAGGTTTTAAATCAAGATAATTGAACTGGTTTATTTCTTAGTTTAACTATTAAAAACCCATAAATATCTAGTATTTAATTCATTGAAATAAGTGAGCAAGTACTGCTACCAAGTGTCGGGATTGGAATTTTTTTTAACGTATTGGGATCTCTAAGACTTCAGGATGATTTTTTGAAATTGGCCGCTGATGACAAACTAGGTCAGAAACTTCAAGATTTAGCTTTTTTGTAGATTTTTTGTATATGTCGATAAAAAGTATATATTTCGACATATATTTGTATTATGTCGAGAGCATCGACATAATTGTACAATATGTCGAAATCATGTATAGCCCCAAAGAACCTTATAACGGTTTACCGTTGCTGCCTCCAAAACTAGAACTTGAAACTAAAAAAGTTTTAAAACAAGCTATTGCAGCTACACGCGTACTGGCAGAGCTAAAAGGTAGAGCAGATGAAATTCCCAACCAATCTATGTTGGTAAATGCCATTACCCTTCAAGAAGCCAAGGATAGTTCTGAAATCGAAAATATCGTAACTACTGAGGATAATCTATACCAGGCTTTTACCTCCAATACCAATACTACCGACGCACAGACTAAAGAAGTTTTAAGGTATCGGCAAGCGTTATGGGAAGGGTATAACAATTTGGATAAACGTCCCTTAGCAACGAACACTTTTGTTTCCATAGTACGGACTATTAAAGAAAATAATGCAGGTATTCGAAAAACCACAGGTACTCGAATAAAGAGCAAGGATAAAATTATATACACGCCACCCGAGGGGGAAACGATTATTAGGGATTTGTTAAAAAACCTAGAAGATTTTATCCACGAAGAAAATGGTATCGATGACTTAGTGCGATTAGCAGTAATGCACTATCAATTTGAGGCAATACATCCATTTCCCGATGGCAATGGAAGGACTGGGCGAGTTTTAAATATTTTATACTTGGTCGAAAAAGGTTTATTAGATGCACCAATTTTATATTTAAGTAAATACATTATCAAGAATAAAAATCAGTACTACAAAAAAATCCGAGCAGTCACCGAGAAACAGGATTGGGAAGGATGGATTTTGTTCATGCTTAAAGGGGTTGAAGAAACTGCCATTTATACTTTGGAAAAGATAAATGGCATCAACGAATTAATGCATAAAACTATTGCCCATGCAAAAGAGAAATTACCTTCTCGTGTGTATTCCAAGGAATTAATTGAATTACTTTTTGAACAGCCCTATTGCAAAGTGAAATTTTTAGTGGATATCGATATTGCTAAAAGGCAGACCGCAGCCGAATATCTACAAGAACTGGAAAAAATAGGAATTCTTAAATCTGAAAAAGTAGGCGTGGAGAATTTGTATTTGAATGTAAAACTTTTCGAAATTTTGAAATTATAACTTTTTGAAATTCTATTGGTTTTCTTAGTATTTTTGATACAGTAAAAACGCAAAAAAATTACGTTCTTTAGTTATTTCTTGTAAGTTGGTGTCCATAAAGGAATTTATTCAGGATTTCAACGTTTAACTAATTGAAAATAAGGGTTCATTAGGATTAGACAAATCCTTTTTTTAAAGCTTATGGAGTTTTAATGCCTCAATTAGAGCATTTTCGGATTTGGATATTTATCAGATTGGTCCTCTATGGTCTCATCCATACAAACAAAATCCTTCTCTATTAAAAGTGTTAGGGTCGTGCCGCTAGTTTTTCTAACAATTTGATTAAAGCCCACTTGGTTGGTTTTATACCAATCTTTACTTTTCTCTTTATCTAAAAATAGGGTAATTGCATCTCCTTTGAATTCTGCATCAAGTGTATCAATGCCTTCTTTTGCTTTCAAGGCATAAGTGAATTTTTTAGTTCCAAAATCAGTAGTTTCTTCAAAATAACCAGAAGAGCAGAAGGTTTCAACCTCCGTTTTGGTTAATCTATACCGAATGGAATTCCTCTTAATCCTAATTTTCACTTTTATCTTTCTTTTCAACTAACCCTTTACCTTTAGTACACTCATTTAGAGTTTCTACTTTTTCTTCAAAATCGCCTTTAATCGTTTTACGGAATTCGTTGAGATTTTTTACCAAATCATCTATGTTCTCAGGAATCAAATCCTCAAAAAACTGACGCAAACGTTTTGCTGTAGTAAGGGGACTAGCCATTTGTAGAAATCGCAACTTTGACATTTCCTTTGGTCACAATGCCGCCCATATAAAAGTCACAGAAAGGTGGGTCGTCTGCAACGTTGACCAAAATTTGTTGTGCTCTACAATCATGATATACTTGTTCATTCACAGGAACATTATCCGTAGTTGCTACCACCATGTGTTTTCCTTCTAAATATTAAATGAACTTATTAGCCCATCGTTAATTTCGGCACGGTGCCCAGCGAGAATACTTCGATTAAAGTCGGTTATCGAAGTATGTTTTAGTACTTCATCGTACTCTTCTAGAACTGTATTTTCTGCTTTTTTACATTCATCTAATAGTGCCTTGGTGTCATTTCCTTTAAAAAACAGTAAAACGTCAGACCATATTTTCGCTGCATTCTGAGATGGTAAGCCCTGTTTAAGTGGCTCGCCATTCAAGCGAATAACGATATCGGTCAGTTCGTTTATCATGCTTCCTTTTTCAGCTGCTTTTACGACAAAAAATGCCTTTAGCTCTTTATCATCCAATTGCTCTATTCCTTTTTTATAGGTGTTTTCAGCATGATAATGCACTCCAATTAAATCGTTGAGTAAATCTGCTTCTTGTGAGTAGCTCATAGTATGATTTTTAGGTTTATAAATTGTAATTAGTAGTAGGTAGCAAGTTCCGTACTTTTACGGTTAATTTTTAACTCATACCGCTTATTATTTAATTGGTTTGATTTCCAAATGCAGTTTACACTACACATTATATGCAAAAACTTGAAGATTTACTTGCCTTGTTGACTCTCAAAAAAGTAGGTGACACCATTTTTGAAGGTCAAAACTATCAAGCTCCTTGGGGCAGGGTTTTTGGTGGCCAGGTATTGGGCCAAGCCTTACATGCAGCGTATCAAACAGTTCCTGAAGACCGCATCGCGCATTCCCTGCACGGTTATTTTATTTTAGGAGGTGATTTAAAATTCCCCGTTCAATATGAGGTCGATACTATTCGAAATGGTGGCAGTTTTACGACCAGAAGGGTAGTGGCAAAACAAAACGGGAAAGCAATCTTCAATATGGCTGCTTCTTTTCAGGTAAAAGCAGAAGGAGTAGATCATCAAATACCAATGCCAAATTTAATTCCTCCAGAAAAGCTTACAACAAGTGTAGCGCAGTTAGAGGAAATCAAAGAAAGTTTTCCGGCCGCTTACCATCGTCTCAAAGCAATTCAGCCTAAAGTCTTTGATTTTAAACCAGTAGAGAAATTTACTGCGCAGCTTACCAAAAACGGTTCGCCGTTTTTTAATACCTGGTTGCGAACGGCCGAAAGGGCTGAAATCGATTTGCGAATGCAGCAACAATTGCTGGCCTATGCCTCTGATTATAATTTATTGACTACGGCCACTTTACCACATCGAGAACAACTGAATAAGGGCAAGACCTTTTATGCAAGTTTGGATCATGCTATTTGGTTTCATCGTGATTTTGATATTCAAGATTGGTTGTTGTATACTATGGACAGCCCAAGTGCATCGAACTCAAGAGGTTTTGCAAGAGGTAGCGTTTTTGATAGAAAAGGAGTTTTGGTGGCTTCCGTGGCGCAAGAAGGCTTAATGCGTCAAAGCAGCTAAATCGCTCTATTATTTGTCCAATAGCTACCGAATTGATAAATTGATGTGCCTTTAACAGCTTCTAGTTTAAAACAGTGCTATGCTTAATCTTTCCGTATTATTAGAGAACAGTGCACAGAAATATGCTAACAAGACCGCTTTTACCTTTATGGATACCAGTCTTAGTTTTGCGCAAATCAACGCAGCCGCAAATCAAGTAGCAAATGGCTTGATAGGTATCGGCATTAAGTCTGGAGACAAAGTAGCGCTGAGTTGCTTTAACCTTCCATACTTCCCAATAATTTATAATGGTATACTTAAAGCAGGCGCTGTTGTGGTACCTCTTAGCGTTTTATTGAAGGCCGATGAAATTCAATATCATCTAGAAAATAGCGATGCCAAGGTGTATTTCTGCTTTACTGGTACTGAAGAGCTACCGATGGGAAAAATGGGCTATGAAGGTTTTCAAAAAACGGATACTTGTGCGCATTTCTTCATGATTATGCCCAAAGGAGAAATGCCTTCACCAATAGAAGGCGCTAAAACTTTGGGAAGTCTAATGCAAGGGCAATCTCCAAGTTTTGATACCGTAGCAACAAAATCCTCTGATACTGCTGTGATTATATATACTTCCGGAACCACGGGAAGACCAAAAGGTGCCGAATTAACACATTCCAATCTTTTTGCAAACGCAGTATTGAGTGCGGATTTATTCAATTGTAAACCGGAAGATGTGCACCTAATCGTGTTGCCCTTGTTCCATATTTTTGCGATGACCGTAATGATGAATGCAGCATTGTATAGAGGTGCATCATCTATACTACTACCACGTTTTGATGCGAAAACAGTTTTAAAGTTGCTTGATACCCATGAAACTACCGTTTTTGCTGGCGTACCCACCATGTATTGGGGACTCAACAATTATCTCGATACGAATGATTTTGACATCTCGAATATAAAATCAAATCTGAAAAGTTGCCTTTCCGGAGGGGCTTCCTTACCTGTTCCTGTACTTGAAAAGTTTGAAGAATATTTTGAACTTACCATTCTCGAAGGCTTCGGTATGTCCGAAGGGTCTCCCGTAGTCACATTCAATCAACTAGATGTTGGTAGAAAAATAGGCTCAGTGGGTACTCCGGTTTGGGGGGTACAGGTTAAACTTGTCAATGAAGATGGCAACGCGGTGTCCGCAGGTGAAAAGGGAGAACTGTTGTATAAAGGGCATAATGTGATGAAAGGCTATTATAAAAACCCAAAAGCTACAGCGGAAACGATTAAAAATGGTTGGCTGCACTCCGGCGATATTGCGGTGCAAGATGATGATGGTTTCTATTATATCGTTGATCGCACCAAGGACATGATTATTCGTGGGGGACTCAATATTTACCCTAGGGAAGTCGAGGAAGTAATGATGAAGCACCCAGCAGTATCTATGGCTGCCGTAATAGGTGTTCCGAATGATGAAATGGGAGAAGAGGTAAAGGCGTTTATCGTGTTGAACGAAGGTGAAGATACCAATGAAGAAGAACTTATAGCATATACCAAGGCCCATATCGCAGCGTATAAGTACCCAAGAATTATTGAAATAACAAAAACGCTGCCCATGAGTGCTACAGGAAAAATATTGAAAAAGGAGCTTCGCACCTTGTAAAACTTTTACTTTTTAATAGGAAATAGGATAGAATTAATTTTACCTTTGCCGATTATAAATACACCTGTAGATGCACAAGCTAACTTACCCTGCAATTTCAGCCCTATTTCTTGTTTTATCAACCTTAAGTTTTGCCCAAGTAACAATTACTGGTGCGGTTAAGAATATATCGGGCGAAGTGCTTTCCCAGGCCACCGTTTTGCTAAAACCTTCAAATAAATTTGCGGTTACCGACAAAGACGGATTTTATGAAATTTCCGAAGTTGATTCTGGAACATATTCATTGACAGTAAGTTATTTAGGCTATAAGACCTACAGCGATAAATTAGTAGTGGGAACCGATAATATATTGCGCTCTTTTATTTTAGAAGAAGACCTTTTAAACCTTCAAAACGTTGTGGTCACTGGTAGTTTTGACCCTCGAATACAATTAGAATCTAGCACGGCGGTAACTACTTTAAACTCAAAAACGCTACAGGGTACATTTCTAAGAGGTACAGCCGATGTTTTACAAGCCATTCCCGGCACTTTTACCGACCCATCGGCCGGTGAGGTTTTTACGAAGGTGTATGCGCGCGGCGTTTCCGCTTCTGCCGAAGATGATATTGGTTGGTACTATGTTTCGTTGCAAGAAGACGGCCTCCCCGTCAGCCTTGTTCAACATTCCTATTATACTCCAGAATTGTTTCACCGTTTGGATCTGACTACCGCAAAAGTAGAAGCCATTCGAGGTGGCAGTGCGGCTATAACAGCTTTAAATGCGCCTGGTGGAATTTATAATTTTATTTCTAGAGGCGTAAGCAACAGTTTTGGTGGTGAAGTTCAGTTTCAAGGAGGAGTACAGGGGGAAGGGAATCCTTTTTACCGAACCGATTTGGTTTTTAGCGGCCCCATGGGTAATGATTGGTTTTTTAATATTGGCGGACATTATCGCAGAGACGAAGGTGCTAGAAATACTGATTTTACCTTTAGTAAAGGTGGTCAAGTAAAATTCAATTTGACCAAGCGGAACAAAAAGGGATACTTTAAGTTCTACGGAAAAATATTGGATGATTTCACCAATAGGTGGACAGGCGTTGCCGCAACCAATTGGAGCGACCCCCAAGCTGCATTCGGTCAAGATTTTAATTCCACTTCGCTATTGATGCCCGCTTTCAATACCGCCATACCCGATGGGCGTCGGCTCTCAGAAGGCGCTACTAATGATTTTGACCCCTCCCAAGGCGCTCATGCTCAGGACAGGGCTTTTGGCGTTGATATCTTGCAAAGGTTAGGTGACGGATGGTCAGTTCGTAATAACCTAAAATTCTCGAATAAGAATGCCAATTGGCAAACATCGATTAGTAATAATTTCGTTTCCTTAAATAATCCGTTGGCATATTTCATCAGTGGTGCGCAATTCCCCATCGGGCAAGTCGTTTTTATAGATGCCATTAGTGGTGCCGAAGTATCTAGAATAGATAACAGCGGTATTTTGGCAGGTGAATCTTTTCAATATTTAGATGCTGGCACTTTGCCTAATGATGCTATTATGGGCACCGCAACTTGGCTCAAAGATAATGCAGCAAAAGAATGGATGAATCAATTGACCTTAAGAAAGGAAACTGAAAATCACGATTTAAACTTCGGTGTTGCAGGTGGGTTCTCTAATGCCTTGATGTTTACTCAGGGTAGTTTTGGGTATGCAACCTACGAACCAAGTCCTAGAATGCTCAGGGTAACTTTAGAAAATCCTAATCAACCTGTACTGGCTTTATCCGATGAGAACGGAGTCAGTAATTATGGTGGCCTATTCTATATCAACTCCAGGGCCAAAGTAAGTCAGCTAGCGGCTTTCATTAACGATAGGATGTACCTTGCTGAGAAGTTGCATGTTGATGTCGGTTTACGCTATGAAACGATTAAACACAAGGGTAGTAATGATCGTTTTGCCCCTTTCTCAGCTGATGGAGGAGCCGATGGTAATCCCTTAACCGAGTATGATAACGGCGTTTTAAGCTCTACAGGAGCGCGAGACGAGTTTGATTTTAACTACGGATATTTATCGTATTCACTTGGGCTTAATTATAGAATCAAAGAAGAAGCTGCCTTTTTTGCACGGTTTTCAAAAGGAAACAAAGCTCCTGAATTGGATTACTATTTTAACAACTTTTCGAATGTTCCCGTCAACCAAAAAGGGGAAGTGCAAAAAATAAATCAAGCAGAGCTAGGTTTAAAATGGATACTTCCAAATTGGTCATTTACAACCACGGCATTTTTGAGCGAGCTTCGTAATATAGGTGTCGGTAATTTTGAGTTTGATGGCGATACCAATTCGGTCTTTTATACGCCAATACAATTCAATTCTTCACGAACTTTAGGGTTGGAGTGGGAGAGTGCATTCTGGCTTACCACGGCACTCCGACTAACTTTTAACGGAACGCTACAAAAAGCAATCGCAACTAACTGGACTGTTTACGATGCAGCTGGTTCAGTAGAAACTGATGACGACACAATTGTTGACTATTCTGATAATGCACTTCCGTTTAACCCCAATGTAATGTTTAACCTAGGAGCAACATATCAAAAAGGTAAGTTTGATGCCTTTGCTAGATGGCAATTCATGGGAGAACGCCACGGCAACATTGCGAATGCTTTTCAATTGCCAGCGTATAGTATTTTTAACGCTGGGTTAGGTTATGCGATAAGTAAGAGTCTTTCCGCGAATTTGGTAGTAACCAACCTTTTCAATTCTGAAGGTCTGGCGAATTTCTTTGGAGCCAATAGTTTTGGAGCCAATGCAAATGGTGCTACTACCGATTTTATTCAAGCAAACCAAGATGCTAGTTTTGTGGTTGTTCCAGTGCTTCCTAGAGCAAGTATGTTAAAGCTTAGGTATACTTTTTAAAGTACTTAAAGAATCTGTTCAAAATTACATCTGTTAGAAATGCTTTTGATGAGTACTGTCAACTTTCAATAGCCGAAGGTAAATGTTCACGCTGCTGAAACCCAAAATGCGTATTAATAGCTTTTCCAACTTAGAAACGTATTATTCACTACTGTTCGATAAACATTTTTAAAATTTTCGGCTAAGCCTTAAATCAATAATCTAACTGTTGAATCAAGATTGGACATCTTGCTTTTCCAAACATTTATAATTCTTTGAAGGAATAAGTATAGCATCTGGCAGAGAAAATGATTTTCAGTCAATTCCAATTTAGTCTTACCTCTTTCATTCTTTCGCGAAGCGGTCTTATGTCTTTAACTGTACTTTGCTGTTATTAATAGCGCAGTTAAGTTCGTATCTTTCACGTCATGGAAACTATTCTCGAAACATTGGATTGGTGGGTACTCGGTCTGTATTTTGCAGCACTGATCGGGGTAGCCGTTTGGGTAGTACTCCAAAAGAACAAGAATACAGAGGATTACTTTTTAGCTGGGCGAAATGTGGGTTGGTTCGTTATCGGAGCGTCCATTTTCGCATCTAATATCGGTTCTGAACACGTGGTTGGCCTTGCAGGAACAGGTGCTGAATCAGGAATGCCCATGGCGCATTATGAACTGCATGCGTGGATTGTTCTGTTATTGGGGTGGCTATTTCTTCCGTTCTATTTTAGGAGCAATGCCTTCACCATGCCCGAATTTTTAGAGAAACGTTTCGATAGCCGATCCCGGTGGTTCTTATCTGTTTTTTCATTATTGGGTTATGTAGTTACCAAGGTGTCCGTAACTATTTACGCGGGGGGTATAGTTGTGTCGGAGCTGTTGGGAATACCCTTTTGGTACGGAGCTATAGGTATCGTTTTATTTACAGGCGCTTATACCGTTATTGGCGGAATGAAGGCCGTTATTTACACAGAAACACTGCAGACCATTATCCTAATCGCAGGTTCGATTATAATTACCTATTTAGGGCTTCAGGAAATCGGTGGTTGGGACAATTTACGCGCCGTGGCTGGCAGTGACCATTTTAATATGTGGCGGCCTATATCAGACCCTGATTTCCCATGGACGGGGATGTTGTTTGGCGGTACCATTGTTGGCGTTTGGTATTGGTGTACCGATCAATATATAGTGCAACGCACGCTGGCTGCGAACAATATCAAAATCGGCAGGCGAGGTGCCATTTTTGGTGCTTACCTTAAAATACTACCTATTTTCATATTTCTTATTCCTGGAATCATTGCGTATGCTCTGGCCAAAGAAGGTGTCTTGAGTTATGAAAAGGCAGATCAAGTTTTCCCTGTTTTGGTTAAAACACTGCTTCCAGTAGGTTTAAAAGGTCTGGTTGCTGGGGGGCTTATGGCAGCCTTGATGAGTTCTTTGGCTTCGGTCTTTAATTCGTGTTCAACTATTTTTACGATTGATATTTACAAAAAACTAAAACCGAACACACCGGAAAAACTGCTGGTTAATGTCGGTAAAGTAGCAACTACAATCGTTGTCGTACTAGGTATTATTTGGATTCCGATAATGGAGAAAATCGGTGGCGGCACTTTATACCAGTACCTGCAAAGCGTACAAAGTTATATTGCCCCGCCAATAACCGCGGTATTTCTTTTAGGAATTATATGGAAACGAGTAAATTCAAAAGCGGCGATAGTCACTTTATTTTCAGGGTTGGTAGTTGCCACCTTAAGAATTTTGGCCGAAATTTATCAAGCCAACCTATCCGGATTAGTACTTGATTTTGCTACGATCAATTTTGCGCACATGGCTATTTTTATGTTTATTTTGTCAGTTGTAATTTGTATTAGTGTGAGTTTGGCAACGGACCCGCCCAACTATCAGGCTATTTCAGGGTTATCGTTCGGTACCTTATCCGACGAAGACAGGCGTATCAATAAGGAGAGTATCGATAAAATTGATATCGTACTTTCTGTTTTCTTAGTGGCTATGGTTGTCGCCGTACTTGCTTACTTTGTAGGATAAGCGATTTTGTTGTAAATTCTGAATTGTTATATATTGACTCACAGAACAGTATTAACCATCCAAAATATTAAAATGAAAAATTCAAAAGCTGATTCCAAATCCAACGGGCATAATCAAAATTCCCGAAGAAATTTTGTCAAAAACACCGCTTTGTTTACGGGAGCTGCGATGGTACTTCCCAATTTGCAAATAAATGCAATGGTAAATGTTTTTAATGATAAGAAGTTAAAAGTTGCGGTTATTGGCTGCGGTGGTCGTGGTACGGGAGCCGTAATTCAGGCGTTAAAAGCTGATGAAAATATAGAATTGGTTGCTATGGCCGATGCTTTTGAAGATCGTTTAGCGACCAGTCTCATCAATATTAAGAAAGAGATGGGGGAATCTAAAAAAGTAAATGTCAATCCCAAAAATAAATTTGTTGGTTTTGATGCTGCGCAAAAAGCGATGGACTTGGCAGATGTGGTCATCATTGCAACGCCTCCTGGTTTTCGTCCGCAACATTTTGAATATGCCGCAAACAATGGCAAGCATGTATTTATGGAGAAGCCTTTGGCAGTTGATGTTCCCGGAATACGTAGAGTGCTCGCAGCAGCAGAAAAAGCAAAAGCGAACAAATTAAATGTGGTGGTAGGTTTACAGCGACACTATCAAGATAGCTATCTAGCGGCAAAAGAGCAGTTGAATCAAGATAAAATAGGAAAGATAGTCTCAGGTCAGGTATATTGGAACAGCGGTGGGGTTTGGGTACGCGAACGCAAACCTGAACAATCCGAATTGGAATATCAAATGCGCAACTGGTATTACTTTAATTGGTTATGTGGCGACCATATTTTGGAACAGCATATTCATAATATCGATGTGGCGAATTGGTTTGTTGGGGAATATCCGATTTCTGCTCAAGGCATGGGGGGCCGTCAGGTGCGTAATGGCAAAGATCATGGAGAAATTTTTGACCATCACTTTGTGGAGTATACTTACCCCAGTGGAGCTGTAATCGCCAGTCAATGCAGGCACCAACCGGATACAATGAACAAGGTTTCCGAATTTTTTCAAGGTACAAAAGGTACCGTTTCCACTTTCGGAGATAATGCAATTTTAAGGGGATGGGAAGGTAACCTGATTTTCGAGCACCGCGGTAAAGATGACCCAAATCCCTATCAAGTAGAACATATTAAGTTATTTGAATCTATTCGTAAAGGCGGTGTTATCTCGGATGCTGAAAATGGAGCCAAAAGTACCATGAGTGCCATTATAGGGCGAATGGCCACTTATTCAGGAAAGGTTATCAAATGGGAAGAAGCGATGCAATCCGAACTATCTTTAGCGCCTGATAACCTCAATTGGGATTCTCCGGCACCAGTGCAACCCAATGCAGATGGTACTTATGAGATACCTACTCCGGGCAAGACAGTGGTAATGTAAACTAAGGTTAGAGTAGTATCAAAAAAAATGGAATACCTCTAATTATAAATAGCGCATTTTTTTTCAAGCAAAAGAAAAGCTGCACTTTGCGTTAATAGCGGTAATTATTTTTTTAATTTCTAAAAGATAAGCCCATTTTGCAACAAACAGTGAGATTATGAGAATGAGTATGTTTTGAAATTCTTTCGTGTGATTGGGTATTGCAGAAAGAAAATAAAACTAACTTCGCTTTTCCATTTTATAAACGCTATGCGTATCAAGATTTCAGTAGTTATCGTTTTAGTATTCGTTTTTGCGTTGATTGGTTGCCGCCAAGAAAGTAAAACAGAAAATAAAAGAGAGGTTACAAAAGCGAAAAATACAAAACGCATTCCGCTTAAAATAATAACCTCAAAGCCGGCTGATATGGATACTCCTTTTGGGATGGTCTGGATTCCTGGGAGAGAATTTTTAAAAGGTGCCGTAGTTCAAGATAAGATGGCAATGGCCCATGAAAAGCCTGCGCATAAAGTAGCGGTTGATGGTTTTTTTATGGATATCAACGAAGTCACCAATGCCGATTTCAGAAAATTTGTAAATGCCACGAACTACAAAACGGTGGCGGAACGAAAAATTGACTGGGAAGAGATGAAAAAACAGCTGCCTGAAGGCACGCCCAAACCCCATGATAGTATTATGCAACCCGGGTCGTTGATTTTTAAGAAAACAAAATCTTCGGTGCCAAATCTTTATGATTTTTCGCAGTGGTGGGAATGGAGAATAGGTGCGAATTGGAAGCACCCAAAAGGTTCTGGCAGCACTATCAAGGGAAAAGAAAATTTCCCTGTAGTGCACATTTCCTATGAAGATGCGGTTGCGTATTGTCAATGGGCAAACAGAAGGCTTCCGACTGAAGCAGAATGGGAATTAGCGGCTAGAGGCAGCAATGAAAATTTTATTTTTACATGGGGAAACGATGCTTCTCAACTCTCTAAAATGGTAAATTCATGGGAAGGGGAATTTCCCGTAACCAATACCAAGTACGATGGTTATGAAAGCACGGCTCCTGTAAAATCGTATCCAGCAAATGCAAATGGATTATTCGATATGGCGGGCAACGTTTGGGAATGGACGAATGATTGGTATAACAATCGCTACTTTAAAGAGATGGCTGCTTCGAATGAGCTTGTATTAAACCCAAAAGGTGCTGATAACGCTTTTAATGAGCACGATGCTTACGCCAAAGAAAAAGTAATTAAAGGTGGTTCTTTTCTGTGCAGCGATAGTTATTGCGCCAGTTATCGCATATCGGCAAGAATGGCAACCAGTTTAGATTCTGCACAAGAACATTTGGGATTTAGAACAGTGGCGAGCCCAGAAATGATAGGAGAACAAAAAAAGCTAAAAAATTAGTAATGGAGTTTTTAGAAAATTTTAAACCCGAGTTGATTGTAGAATCTCCTGGGAGGATTAATCTAATAGGAGAGCATACGGATTATAATATGGGCTATGTGCTTCCTACAGCGATAGGAAAGAAGATTGTTTTTAAGCTACAAAGGAATAATTCCGATACACTTTGCAACGTCTATACTTTAGGTTATGAAGAAGGTTTTCAGGTGAATCTGAATCAGCTCTCAAAAAGTGATATCGAGTGGCGTAACTATGTTTTAGGAGTGCTGAACGAAATCTCGAAGCGAACGGACAAACTCGGAGGCTTTGATTGTACCATAGAAAGTAATTTGCCAACCGGCTCGGGACTCAGTTCATCTGCGGCTTTGGAATGTGGTTTGGCTTTTGGGCTCAATGAATTATTCGATATTGGTCTTTCAAAGTTAGAAATGGTCAAACTTTGTCAAATTGCAGAACATACTTTTGCAGGAACGCTTTGCGGTATAATGGATCAGTATGCATCTGTTATGAGTGAGGCGGGTAAAGTTATTCTTCTAGACTGCAGGTCGTTGGAACAGAAAATGATTCCGATTGATTTACATCCCTATAAAATCATTTTATTAAATACCAAAGTATCTCATTCTTTGGCGACTAGCGAGTACAACGTGCGAAAAGCTGAATGTGAGGAAGGAATCAGCATCCTTCAAAAAAAATATCCAATAATAAAGTCCTTAAGAGATGTAAATAAGGAAATGCTAACCGAATTCAAAACAGAAATGAGTGCTTTGGTATTTAAACGATGTGCTTTTATTTTACATGAAAATGAAAGGGTTTTGCAAATGACTAAAGCATTGCAAACTAATAATTTAGATGAGGTAGGTACTATTTTATATGAAGCGCACGAAGGAATTAGCAACGAGTATGAGGTAAGTTGTAAAGAGTCTGATTTTCTAGTAGATTTTTCCAAAACCAACGATAGTGTACTGGGTGCTAGACAAACTGGTGGTGGTTTTGGGGGATGTACTTTAAATATTGTACATGAAGAAGCAGTTGCTGAATTCGTTAAGAGTTCAGCAACTGCCTATAAGAAAGCTTTCGATATTGATTTGGAATGGTTCGAAGTTACCCCAAGCGAGGGCACGAGGGCTAAATGGGTAAGATAAATATTGGAAAAAAATTAACTTTCAGAGAGTGCTTGCTCTAGATTGTTCTTTCTGAGTCTGCTTAAAGGAATTCGCATACCAGCTACTTCAACACCGGTGCTATTAAAACGATCAATACGCTCGATATTTACGGTATACGATTTGTGAATTCTAACGAACTTGTCTTCAGGTAGTCGCTGAATAAATGCTTTCATGGTAGATAACACCAATATGGTGCCGTCGTTAGTTACTAATTTAACATAGTCCCCTAAAGCTTCTATCCATTTGATTTGACCCAAGACCACTTTTTTCTTCTGTAAATTGCTGTTCACAAAAATATAGTCTTGCGAACCTTGGTCAATATCTAAATTATTCTGGTAGTTTATGGCACGTTCAATAGCTGTATTAAAACGTCTTAACCCAATAGGTTTGTGAAGGTAGTCTGTAACATCATAATCAAATGCCCTAAGCGCATAATCGGTTTTTCCAGAGATTATTATTATCTGAGGCCTTTTGTCCATGGCGTCTAAAAAGTCGAACCCATTGATAACCGGCATTTCAATGTCTAAAAGAATTAAATCAACCGTATTGACCATGATTCCTTTACGGGCGACCATACCATTTTCATAAGTAGCTTCTAAAGATAGGTCGGAATGATTTTTTACCAATTGGGATATAACCCTCATTTGCATACCCGAATCATCGATGATAACTGTTTTTAATACTTTATTGGTCATGATTATAACACTTGGTTCTAAGCTGTATGGGTAAATTTAACTAGTAATCTTCGATAAAAAAAATTGATGCAAGTCCATTTTACAATAAAATTATTCACATTTATAGATAGAAAACAGTGTAAAAAACCAATTTTTAAAGGGTCTTTTGTTACTGAACTTATTAAAATCCATAGTTGACGAGATTTTGGAACAAATTATCAATTTGTTAATAACGCAGCATACGCATAACTTTTAATAACTAAAAAGTAAGGTTTTTTGCAAAAAACCTACTTTTGTTTTATATCTAAATTTCAAC
>Ga0114957_1002774_pt1 | contig 16330 bp, 24 predicted proteins | sample BantaG_FD_87175 | JGI IMG/M metagenome (GOLD analysis project Ga0114957, IMG submission 87175) | Marine algal microbial communities from Bantry Bay, Ireland - BantryBay_4 metaG | ecosystem: Host-associated > Algae > Red algae > Unclassified | place: Bantry Bay, Ireland | collected 2014-11-21 | reverse complement strand
GGCGGGGGCGGCGGGGTCGCGGCGCGGACCGCGCCGCTCGTCCGACGGCGTCAGACGGGATGCGGATCGCTGCATCGCCACGTCGGATGCACAGCTGTGCGAGTACCATGACTTGTTTTCTCGACGTGCTCCTCGCGTGGGCGGTCAAGCGTCGTGGGAGGCCCCAGAACCATGCACACGCGTACTTTTTTTTCATCGAATTGACTGAAACGTGGAACGTTGAAAATTCCAAAATATTCGTTTCGTATCGGGCGACACATTTCCAAAGTCACAAATAGCTTTCCGTCGAAAATCCGGCAAGAAGGCTCGAAGCAGCGCATCTGAATGGCGAGGCAACATAGTTCAACCAGATCCTTTTTATTGATCGTACCTGTGCGTAAGGCTCCCCTTTTCTGCGCGCACCAGGCCCCAGGAAAGCATCCCCCTTTCTACCTTTCGTCCGCCGCTTCCTTTGTCCAAACGATGCCGGGCTGGGGCGTAGGCTATCAAGCATGACGCCGTCATCAGTGTAAAACTCTCTCCATACCACCATCATGAAAATGACACACATCGTCACGTCTTCTCTAACACGCAGCCTCGGTGACCATATTAGATCTTATTCCTGGCAGTCAGTCGTAGCAGCATGTCAGTGTATCTACTTAATGCAGTTACAGGCATTGCGCAAATATATGCGTCCCGATTTTAAGATACGCCTTACCCGATCAGGTCTCGAGGTCTCATCGAAAGACTGGTGAAACGGCTGTTCGTCGAAGCGCCGAGCACGGCCGGGTCGCCGCCCAGCAGCCCGGGCAGCGCCCTGCTTCCTTCTATTCCTGGCCTCCGTACGCTGCTTGGGCGGCCTGTCCCAGCCGCACACGCGTTGAGAAGCTCTTCTGAAGCCGCTATTGAGAGAACGAGCACAAGAGCTTGCAGGCGGCCAAGAAAGATTCGCCAAAAACAAACGTGCACACAATCTCCCCCGCACACTCCCCGGCCGGCCCGTACGCCGGCCGGGCCGCCCCCTCGCGTCCTCAGGCGATCCCACTCGCCGATCCGTCCACCTACCCGCTAAACGGTCGGCATGGCAGCCGGCAGGTACTCGGGCTCGAAGACGGCGCGTCTGGGGTCAGCCCCGTCGCAGAGCATCATACCGTTCTCGGCCCGGCCGTGCTTAGGCAACGAGCAATCGAATCGCAAGAACTCCGCCACGTAGTCCTTATACCCGTTCAATTCCGGGCCCTGTTTCACGGGTGTCTGGTCCTGGACGCTCACCAGCTCCTCTCGAATGAACTTCACGCACAGCACAAAGTAACCGCAGGTAAGCTCGACCACTGCATCCGAGCCCTCGCCCACCGCCGGATGCACCCGGTTGAGGGCACCGAGATACTTGTAGCCTTTGGTTGCCGCCGCGAGGATGGCCCTCCGACCGCCCGGCTGCTCGTAGAATGCGTCTAGTTCGAGCCACTTAGTAGCCCTTGCCGGCCTCATGGAGGACTTGGGATTGCTGATCGTCTCTTGGAACCAGCCCGACACGACGTTGCGCTTCAGGTCGCCGTAGACGTGGGAGACGCCCTCCTTGAGCTTGTGGTGCACGCCCGTTGTCTGCTCCTTGCTGAGCGTACCTTCGTTGTCCTCAAGCTCGTGGCCGCTCTCCAGCTTGCGCCTCTTGTCCCCTACGCGTGTCGGCTTTAGAACCTTCTCGAGCAGGAACTCGGTTGCCTGCGAGTCGGTGTACTTGGCGTGATCGCGCACCGCATTCACCATGGCGTCAGTCAGCCGCCGCGGCGAGAGGAACGAGTCGGCAGACGTCTTGGCGGTGCCCGTGAACACCTTGAGACGCATCTTGAGAAGGTGACGGGCGCCCACCATCACCGTCATACCCTCGGCACGCTTCTTGGCGCGCTCCGCGGCAGTTGCAAACGCGAGCTCCTGCGAGGACGTCAGCGACGGCACCCGCAAGACTGGTTTTGCCATTGTGCGGGTCTTGTCGTCCGACGTGCTCGAGTTCTTCGACGCCCAGACGGCGCCGTGGGAGTGAAGCGGCTGCACCAAGCTTGAGATCTTAGTTCGCTTCGCCGCCGGCGCGGCCTTCCACGCACCGTCCTCGTCACAATCAGCGTCGGCCACCACAACCGACGGCATCTCCGCGGCTAGGATCTTGGCGCGATCTCCAACGTCTAGGTTGCCAATTCCCTCGGAGAGCGACTTGAGCGAGACGCCGTGCGTCGAAGTAGCGTCTCTATCCAAGACCGCAGATTGCCCAGAGAGTCGAAAAAAGACCGGCTAGCGCCTCCGCGAACGGCTCTCTCGCCGCAGATTCCTTGGCACTCGCTGCCTGGGAAACAGCCGCCTTGGCAGCTGCCTCCTCGGAGGCTAATACCTTGGAGGCTCCTACCTCGCCAGCGGGGGGCTTACGCGCCGCGCGGCCCGATCCAGAGACAGGCTGAGCAGTAAAAAATCTGCTCTGCCCCGCCGTCGCGCCAGCTGGCGTCCGTGGACTGACCGCCGTGCTGCTGTATTTGGAGAGAGAGGCCAGTCGCGGGACCGACAACAGGCTGCTGCGGCGCGTCGGTGCCTGGCGGATCGCACGGGCGGCGATCGCCGGACGCGTCGGCCCCGTGGCTACCAAGTTGTTGACCGCCGAGCCCTTCGCGGGGGGGGTACCGGTAGACAGCGCGATGCCCGCTTCCTCGTGATCCATATTTGGGAGGAAAGGCGGCCGCTCGTGCGGCACAGAGGAAGACGCACACAGCGTCTCATCGGCAAGGCCGAGGCCCACGGAGCCTTCAGCGACTTCCGCCGACGCAGTCCGAGGTACACCCTCACGAGGGAACGTCGCGGGGTGGGCCATTGACGTCATCGTAGGCCTCGCAATCGAGGCGTCGTAAGAGGCAGGATGGGAGTTGTGATGGGATCCCACGTTGTAGAGCTACGTGGAGCTCGAAAGAGCTGACAGGGAGGGCGTCTCACCATTCGGCAACCCGGTGGTGCTGTTGGCAAGAGCGCGGAGGGCGTCCTTGTAGGCGCGCTCGCTAGAAGACGGCGCGGGCGTGCGGGCCGACGCGCCGCTGCCCTCCATCTCAGCAAAGGGTGCGGGGCAGATGTAAACCAAGGGGGTTGAGAGGTAGTGTTGAACGGGAGAGGTTTGGGGTGACGGCCAGGTGGGGTAGTGCGAGATGGGCGCGACGGGGAATACAAGGAGGATGCGGTTCGGGAGGTGAGAGTGGAGCGGCCAACAATGACCCTGTCCCACGCTTAAAAGGTCTCATCCACGGTACGCGTCGCCCACAAAGAGGGCTTCCACGAGGCCCAGGCATCCCGCGCTGCACCTTTTTACCGTCCAACCTGCAGCGCAACCAGCCCGCAGCGGTGCGCGCCCTGTGTGGTGGCTGCACCGCGCCAGCGGTTTCGGCATGTGTGCCCGCCAAAATGATCGGGTGGGACGCCAAGCGTTCAAAAACCCACGCGTCAGCGTCAGGGCGCCAAGCCGAGCTTGAAAAACGGCGGGTCTGTCACTCACCTGCTCGTTAGCCTGCACAATACCAGAGGGCCCAGCAGCATCAAAACCGGACCGCTACCTCGTGCATCCGAGACCAGATCGTGCAAAAGCCTGCACAGCATAAGAGGGTTCGGGGACGGAGCCCGCCACAAACAGCGTGGAAGCGTGATGCCGTAGCGTGGGACACAAGCGGGACATGCACCGGTCAACACTCAACACCGCAACAGGAGCGCAGTCAAACGTATGTTGAGCTGGCGGCGCACGAGCGTGGCGCCGCCAGCGCGACGACACGCGCAGTGCGCCAGGCCCTTGTGGAAAAAGTGCACAACTTGCAGTAGCAGAGTCGTCTTGCGGTGTGGTCGCCAGATTATCAAACCGACGAACCCCCTTCACAGTGGCTGCGGAGCGGTGTATTGGGTAGACGAACGCACATCCAGTACAACGTAATTCCAACTAGGCTGATTGATTGCCCGGTCTTGAGGCTCCAAGTGGCCAAGATTACAGGAGGACCAACCGTCGAAGCCGACCCTCACCCCTCCTGTGCTGGCTTGCGAAACCGCGCGATCTGCTCGGCAGGTGGGAGTCGTTCTACTGCCAGTTCGAAGGTGCCCCAGTGAGTGTCGTCCCGCGCTTTCCGCGCCTCCTGGGCGTCCCATCGGCCGCTCCGTCGCTGCTCCAAGATGGAGTGCGCTCTGCCGTTTTTCCCTGCAATGCCGACAGCGCTGGGGTACCCTGACACCGGGGCTGTTGACTGATTGTGCCTCTTGGTGACTTTGACCGACGGGCTGTTTAGTGGAACGAAGGCAGCCCTGGTACGTTTGTATCGCTTCCGCGGTTACCCTGAACAGCACAAGCATTGCCTCCAGTGAGTCTGTGGGAAAAATGGGTCGCGAAGACTACTGAGTCACCTGACAGGCATGCATAGTTGAGTTGGAGACGCTGCGGCTGCGTGTAGAGTGGCGGCTGCTGACGCGAGGCACTCACAAGTAGCCCGTGTGTTGAAGCATGCCCTGTTGGATGTTATTGGTGACCTTCCCTGAGCCCCCAGCTGCCGCTCCGGTCTGCCTTTGTGTGCCCCACCACCGGTTGAGACTCCCTTGAGGAGCCGGTCTGCACCGGGCGACCACCTACTCGGCGACCTCCGATCCACCCATTTTCGCTACTGGCCGCTGGCTCGCAGCTATGTCCAACTCGGCGCCCGCTTCCGCGCCGCCCGTCCCAAAGGCGTCCGCCTCCGCGTCCCCGGACGCCTCTTTGGCCACCCCCAAGCCATTGTCCTGCTCGTTATGTGATCGGCGCTTCTCCAAGTACGAGGGACTCATGTGGCACCGTATGGCCGCGCACAAGACCGTTGTCCCGCAGCCAGGCGGCGGCCTATTGGATTCTACGGAGCCTTCTCGAGGACGCGAGGGTGGAGGCGACGGCGTGTGTCAGGCGGCACCGCCACCCGCGTCGCCGCCGCCGCCGCCGCCTCCACCGCCACCCCCACCACAGCCGCCGCGTCCGCTAGCGCAACCACCCCCATCAGGGGGTGGTGGCGATGATGAGGACGGCGACGGGCGACCAGTCGGCGGTGCCGGGCGCACGCCGCCGCCGCTGGCGAGTGGCAATGGCACTGGGAGCCAGCCTTCCCACCGCGTAGCGCCCACGTTTGAATTTGACGACGCATCGGTTGGCGACGCCATGTCCAAGATGGAAGCCCTGATCCGGCTGAAGCGGCGCGCGAGGAGGCCGGCCGGCCCCGCACAAAAGAAAAGAAGGACGGCCAACGGCCGCGCGTAGCCGACCGATTCTGGCAATGAATACGCCACGGTCGCGGGGGAGGCACGCCAGCACTGTGAGGACCTCCGCGACTGGGATGCCAAGATGCTGCTGATGACCAAGCGCAAGAACTGCCTGCCGGTGCTCTTCAACTCTTACCGGTTGCGAATGGTAGAGAGATTCGCACTCGAGTGCGGCGGGGGGGGGCTGTCCCTCATTGACCAGGAGAAGCTGTTTAACCTTTTGGACGTGTGGGACCGGACGATTCCGGGCATGCCCGTCGACGCAGGCCACTACCTCGGCATTCGAGATGCGGTCCACTCGATCAATGGGTTCAAGGACGCCCTCAAAGACGACATAGACGACGCTGTCGAGAGCGAGGGGTGGCTCAAGGCAATCTCGAGGTCGACGGGGAGTCGTACCAAGCCATCTTCCGCCCCGCGCTGACGGTGGGGCTGGAGCGCATGCGCAGCGCCACAGAAATCAAGCTGTGGAGCGGTGGCGACCGCCCGTCGCAGCCAACTGACCTGCGTGAGCACCCCATGGATGGGGACGCGTTCCGGCAGTGCGAGTCAGAGGTCATCAAGGGGAATAACGAGAGAAGCTTTGTGCTCGCGCTTCACGCGTTCAGCGACGCGAGCCAGTTGTCGAGCTCCGGCGGTATGTTCTGGTGTGACGGGGTTGGGCGGCGAGTCGGCGTGGAGAGGGCTGCACCTTGAAGCGCCCGGGCGGTTCCAACGTGTGGGTCTGTGTTCTAACACGCTGTTGTCAATTTGTACTCGGATGTAAGTTGCCCGTGTAACTGTTTCTATTTCTATGTTTGCGTTGAAATTAGCCCACAACCTGTACCCTCTGCGCATCAGGATTGTCCACGAGAACAGAGAAGACGTGTGGCTCAAGGTGGCCTACATCCCTATCGTCTGGCCCAAAAAAGAGCCGGGGGCGGATGAGCGCGCCCGTAGGCGCCGCTCTGCCATCCTCCAGCGGGTGCTGTACCTGGTGTTCCGGTCAACCATCGCAAACAGTCACATTGGCGTGAATGTGCACTTTGGCGGCCGGGAGCTGCCGTGCTTCCCGCGCTTGCTGCTGTATATTTGTGACTTGCCTGAGGAGAAGGGGCTCCTTTGCCTCAAGGGCGGCAAGACGGCCAGGCCGTGCTAGATGAGTACCGTGACGCACAAGCTGGCTGCGGCTCCTGAGGCGCTGACCGCGGAAGACCGCGACGCGCTATCGTTGCTGAGGGAACAGGAAGAGGCTACAGGATTGCGGCAGCGCAAGTAGAGAACGAGTCGTCGGCTGCAACTCGAGAAGAGGCACAGTGTGCATCCTGTCTTACCCACATTGGCTGGCAGGGCTGGCTTTTCCACGGCCCCGTTCCACATGTACAAGATGATAGGGGTGGACGAACTCCAAGTCATGGACCTCGGCGTCACGCGGATGCTGGTGCACCGGCTGGTTCGTGTGTACCCACACGCGTGTGCCGCTGTGGGGTGCGAGACCGCACCCGGTGGCACCAAGGGGGTCTGCCGCATCTCCAATCGGCGGTTTCATGCCATGGGCAGGCGCTGCAAAGCAAGTATGTCATCTCCAGGGTACTTTTGCTCGTGCCTCCTCCTGTTCTCAAGTGTTTCTTGCGCCCCTCCCTTTGAGGATGGGTGCAGGCCGCCTGTGCATCTGCTCATCGTGTTCCACTTTTTTGGACGCAAAGTGTGCTTTTTCTGACTCTTCTTTGCACCAGAGTTCGCGCATTTGTTGGTCGCTTGTGGCTGCGCGCTCGCCTTGTCACAGATACTTTGTGGCGGCCAACGAGCTAGAAGCCGGATTTACAGGAAAGGAGCAACGGCTGGGGGTGTTTATCGTTCCCCACGCCGTCGTCAAGGTGTTCTCCTTCGGCCGCCGCAAACAGGCGGTCGGCTCCGGCGACGTGGGCAGCGAGGCACGCGGCGCAGGGTCGTCCGACGCGCATGCCCGCACCGGTGCCAAGTCGGGGGCAACTGCGACTGCCTCTAAGGCCAGATCAAAGAACACCAAGAAGACCGCCGCGCGTCGGCCGTCGGCGAAGCCAGAAGCGCCCGCGCCCGGTGGCGGCGACGCCACCGAGGTGCCCGACCTCGATTTTGACGAGGGCGATGACTCGGACGACGACCTACCGAGCGGCTTCGCCTTTGATATGTAGGCCTACAAGGACGTGTGGGGTGAGACACCCTATGATGACGCGGTTACCGCTTTGTTTGCGGAGTACGCCGTACTTTACGGTCGTGTCGCCCGTTGGACAACCTCCTCGGCCCCCCCGCCCATGACGCTGGGCGAAGCCGCCAGCCTCTCCAAGCACGCGGATACCTTTATGAAGGAGTACATCCGCCAAATATTGGGCGAGATGAACACGCGCAAGATTCACAAGCTATTGCGGCATCTTTTGGGCGCGATACGCATGCACGGCAACCTCCGCAATTGCAACACAAGTACCCATGAGGCTGGGCACAAGAAAGACAAGAAGTTTTACAACCGCACAAACAAGATTATTAAGACCTTCCCCGCGCAGCTTGCTAGGCAGTCGCAGGGCACACAAGCGGTCCTGGCGCGCTTGGCCGACGAAGAAGCGGTTGTCATCCGAGCCGACAAGCTCCGCCGCCAGCGCCGTTCCCTCGCGCGGGGTGGCAAGCTGACGTCCATGACGAAGCGCTCCATTTACGAGATGCCGCAAGTTGCCGTCGGGGCGTTGGCGCAGCGGCCGGGCCTCGGCCGCCTCGTTTCCGTGCTGGGAATGGACCCCAACGTGAAGGTTCCAGAGCAAGGCCAGGTCAGGTTTTCGGCAGAGCTTGATTGCGGGACGCGGCTGCCCCAGACACTTCGTGCATCGGAGAACTACCGCCGCAAGGGCGCCTGGTTCGAAGCAATCGTCTACACCGTTGCGGGGGAGGCGCCCGTCGTCGACGCGAGCGGCACCGCCAATGTGCGCCTCCACTACGGGGAGGTGCGCGCTCTATTGCGCCACAAGGAGGAGGACGTCGCGGTTGTATGCGACATGGATGCGGTTGAGGCGGATGCGGCGTGACCTCTGGGGCAGCGCGAGTGTACACGCTTGAAAAGGCGCGTGCAGGCCGCCGAGCAGGGGAGCTGGTCCATCAAGGCCGTGCCGGTGTCCCGCGTGCGGCGCGTTGTCCACGTCGTCCCAGACTTTGGAGAGCTGTCAGCGCGACGGGGGGTCAAGGCCCTGCCAGCGAGGTACACAGCGTCGGTCAACGAGAGGAGGGATATGCGGTACTACGAGAACGCCTTCTACCCATGGGGTTAAAGACAGGCGCGCCTGTGATTTTGTCCGCTCTGCTCCCCTGTTGTGCTCGAGCCTTCGCTAAAGACCACGTCAGCACCGATCGACACAAGAGTTTTTGCCACAGACGGCCAGGACCAGGTTGTGTGGGCGACCCAAGGAGGAGCCGGGACTTCTCCGAGCGCCACAGACACTGGCGTCAGCGTTGACATCAAGCGAAGTGACGACGAGGTGAAGCTGGCCACGTCAAAGGTGTTCCCAAACAAGCTAATCCGCAAATTCTACGCGGAGAAGATGTACATTCGCATGCTGGTACTCTTCAACCTCCTCCATGCGTCCGGGGACGTGCTGACGCCGTTCTTCCCGCCTCAGGCCAAGCTCTAGTCGTCGGATCCCTTTGCACTCAAGCACTTTGAGCGCATGTGCTTGAGTGTCCTTCAAGGCTTGTACCTGGCAATGCACGCACGGGGCAATGTACCGGACATCTTGCGTGGCAAAGGCCGGGTGCTCAGCTCCCGACTGGACGCTGTCGACGACGCTTTCCTCATTCACCTGCGCACCCTTTTCAACGAAAGTCGCTCTGCCGCCCGAGCTCTCTTCTACCGCTTCATCGGCTTCTTCTTTATGCATGAGAGCCCTAAGGTCACGATCCGCCTGGTCAACCCCGCGGAGCCCGTGCCCGACGTGGAAGGCGCGGAGGGTTCTCCTTTCTTTGAGTTTGAGACGACCCGAGTCGCCACCGTCAACGGGGTTGTCGACGCCATCGTCACCCCCCCCCTCCCGCCATCCGCCGCACATGGGGCTTCCGGCGGCTCTATTACCGCCGTGTCCAGCCTGGTGAACTACACTGGCACTCTCGGTGGCGCAGAGACGATCATGCGGGGTATTGGGACCGACTCGTCATTCACGACAGGAGACGGCGGCCACTACCCGCACGTGGCCGGCGAGAAGCTCGTCAAGAAGAGGACGTGCATCTACCGCTTCAGCCGCCGGCTGGCCAAGCAGATAATCAAGGGCAAGGTGACGGTGGAGCCCAAGGTGGTCTTTGCCATAGCCATGTGCGTGCGGTCCATAATCTCTGGTCGGCGCATTGCCTGGACGACACCCGATGGGAGCGAATGGAAGTCTACCGATGCCACTGGCCCTGGGCATTGGTGGATACTCGTCCCCAAGCCGACAGCCCGAAACACCGTGACCCGAAAGATACAAGCCCGCACCAGGGAGGAGCAGCATGCACTACACATGGGTGTTGGCATCAACGGCGCGCCTGCTGGTCTTCTCGACTCGGAGCTTGATGGTGAGGACGAGGAAGAAGTGGACGATGACGTGGGAGAGGAAGGTGACCAGAACTTGGAGATGGAGGACTGAGCAAGATAGCTCGGGGGGAGCGGCTTCTTGTATTGGTGCTTTGTGCATAGTGGGGTTCTCGGCTTTTCTCGGCCTTTGCTTTGAGCATGCAGCGTACTTGGTGGGAATAGCACTTTGCACAATAAGTTCATCGTACGAGCTTAAAGAGAGCGCCTCAGTGAAAGACAGTATGTGCAGGTCAACTGTGACAACGACATGCGCGCGTCGTAAATTCCGTGGCATCCGCACCAACAGTGGCCAGAATTCACATTCACGTCCTCAGCAGGCTGGTCGACGCACGGCCAGAAGCGACCATGCGCTGTGCGTTTTTTTTATCAAACGGCTGACGGCCCATGTTGCGGCGACCGCGAAAGGACGGCCAACCACCACGACAAGGCGGGCGACCACGCAAAGCGCGAAAACGCGGGCGCCCCCCCCGACCACAGTGCGCAGCTCGCCGCGCCTGGCGCCCGCGCGAAGCGACAGGCAGGCCGAGCACAGCGACGGGGCCGGCGCCCGCGCAATGCGCGGGCATGCCAGCCCCTCACAGCGCGCCACCCAACGCGCCCGGCGCCCGCGAAAATCGACAGGCAGGCCAGACAAATCGACACAGCAGGGGGTCCGGCGCCCGCGCAGAGCGCGGGCACGCCGTTTCCCCACAACGCACCGCTCGCCGCACTCGGCGCCCGCGCAATGCGACAGGCAATCCGAGCACAGCGACGGGGCCGGCGCCCGCGCAATGCGCGGGCATGCCAGCCCCTCACAGCGCGCCACCCAACGCGCCCGGCGCACGTCAAAATCGACAGGCAGGCCAGACACATCGACACAGCAGGGGGTTCGGCGCCCGCGCAGAGCGCGGGCACACAGTTCCCCCACAACGCACCGCCCTCCGCACCCGGCGCCCGCGCAAAGCAACAGGCAGGCCGAGCACAGCGACGAGGCCGGCGCCCGCGCAATGCGCGGGCATGCCAGCCCCACACAACGCGCCACCCGACGCGCCAGGCGCCCAAGAAAAGCGACAGGCAGGCAGGCCACAGAGAGACAGCAGAAGGTTGAGCGCCTGCGCAGAGCGCGGGCACGCCGTTCCCCCACAACACACCGCCCGCCGCGCCGGTCGCACGCACACAGCGACAGGCGGGCCGAGCACAGCGTACGGACGGCGCCTGCGCAGTGCGCCGGCACGCCATTCACCCACGGAGCGCCGTCAGCCGCGCTCGGCGCCCGCATAAAGCGACAGATAGACTGAACACCGCGATAGGGAGGGCATCCGCGCGAAGAGACAAGCACGCCAGCCCCACACAGAGCGGCGCCCACTGCGCCGGACGCCCGCGCATAGTGACAGGCATGTTGGTCGCAACGACGGGGCCGAAGCTCGCTCAAAACGCGGTCACTCCAGGCGCGTGCAACACGCCGCGTGCCGCGCGCGGCGCCAGCGTCCTGGAAAATGAGGAACCGGGCCAGGCGAAGGGGCCGGCCCAGGCGCGGAGCGCGTTGCGGCGCGAAGAGGTCGTGCTGATGGAGACGTGGACGAGTGCAGCGGCCTGTGTGTGCGGGGTATCGTCGACGAGCGACGGGTCAAGGAAAGAGCTGCAGGTGGTGGTGCGGGCGCAACGTCAGCGTGGACCATCGACAAAGGCTTGAGGAGACACATATCAGATAGTTCAATTGTTGACGGGACTCAGTACTGAATTGGGTCGCAGACATGGCCTCGCACGACCCCCGACACTGCTTCTGATCATCCAGGGACCGCTCAGAACAGGGCGCACTCGACAAATGAAATCAATAGAAGACGAGTACACAGACCCACCGGAGCGGGCGAGCCCACTGGGAGGGCGGGTAAACCGGAAGGGCGCGCCCACCGGAAGGGCGCGCCCACCGGAAGGGCGCGCCCACCGGAAGGGTGTGCTCACTGGGAGGGCGTGACACGGAGAGTTCGTGGCCACCAACAGGGGGCGATAACTGGGAGGGCGTCGCCACCTGGAGAGTGGCGCCACCAACAGTGCATGAACACCGGGAGGGCGTGGTCACCGGAACAGTGAGGCCACTGGGAGGGCGCTGCCACAGGCCATTTGGCGGCACGCTCGGCATGTGCTAATCCTGTTGTTGGAGAAGCCTTGTGCGCTCATGTGTCGCGCCAGACGACCAACACACCCGATGCGTACTCTCCACACGGGAGTCCTCGATACGTCGTATCACACGTGCTGCCGGTAGCGTAAACCCCACGAGCGATCTCTAGCTCTATAGTTCGCAGTGATGCAGAGGATGACATCCAAAGCGTGGTGCACACGACCATCGGCGTCAAGACCACGTGATGGCGCCCCCCACAGCGCGCTCGCTGTCTCTCACAGCTGCGCCTTCAACGGGTGCTGCTCACGCACCTGCCAACGAAGCGTCTGCCCCGTCTCCCTCTGCAACTGGCCCCCCGCTTCCTCCTTACTCGATACTGCGTCGCCCTGCGAGCCGGCGGGCCCCGCGCCCTTGGCGCCGGCGCGGCAGTAAGGGTAACGGATCCCGCTCCTCGGATGGATCGATTGCTGGAGCACCTCCCCTCTCGCCTGAACACGTCCTACCAGAGACGGCGCCGCGTGACTCTCCACCAGTCTACAGACCGTGGACATTGGACTTCCAGCCCATGTCCAGGCGCATGGTCTCGAACTTATGCCGAGACGGCGCGGGCTTTTTCGTCGAACGTGGTGTGGTGGCTCCCCCTCTCGCCAACGCCGTTGCGATTTCCGCGGAAAACATTTCGTTGGGGCATTGGCGTGTAAAGTTCAACGACCGCACGGTGGAAGAGTTTGAGGCGCCGGGACTGGGAGACGCTACGTCTCTGAGTGCACAACCCGGCGGGCGCGTCATGGCCAAGCTGGGTGGACGCGCGCCTCAGTGGCCACTTCACTTTTCCGGATCTTCCATGTAGAAATGGGTGGAGCTGTGCTCCTTGGCGCCGGCGCTTTCAATGGTAGCTGGAATGACGTACGAGCGCGGGGGCTACAACGAATTGGTCGGGCCAACTCTGCTCCGCAGCTTTGGAGAATGCCATGCCCAGCGACCACATGTGGACATGTGTCAACCGAGGCACTTTAACGAGCTCAAACCCAACCTGTCGTACCTTGTTGCACTTCAGGATGGCACCCAGGAGGTCGTCTTCCCCCACTCCCATCGCTATCCACCAGCCGAGAATGGAGGAACTCTCCGCAAGGGTATCGAGCCACATACGGTCGCCCTCAATTGTGGCGATGTCCTCATTTTCCGTCAAGATCTGGTGCATCATGGCGCCTCCTCCATCGGAGTGAACCACCGAGTTCACTGGTATGCCGACGGGGCGGCGCCCAGTGACAAGAGTGGGACCTTGTATGTCAATATTGACGTGAGCGTGTGAAGTAAAGATCTTTTTGCAGCATGTTCTTACTCTCGCGTGATTCTCAGGGGATTGAGGACGACGCAGCGGTGGGAAGCGGCGCCGCCTGCCGCTTGGCCGACAACACCCACCGGTGGCGGGGAGCGGTGCGGACCAACGCGGCGGCCGCCGCGGAGGGCGGGGAAAGACCCCAGTAAGTGCGTTTGAGGACGACCGTGACGCGGCGGGCGGGGAGAGACACCCCGTCGGTAGGGGGAGAGGAGGGAGGGGGGGGGCACTGCCATCGAGCGCGGCCTCGGCCGTGTCGACGGGGGAGGTCGTCGACACCCAGGCGGGCGGCGAGTACGTGGGACACGACGACCGGGCACATGCGCGTCGCCATGGCTGGGCTGTCGCCGAGCGGCACCAAGGCGTCGTAGCCAACCGGTCCATGCCAGTGACGAACAGCGTTTTGCATGCGTCCATGGATATATTATGTGAAGTCGAGGCCGGGATCATCACTCGACCAGCAGAATCAGGTGTGGCGGATTCCTAGCGTTTTCAATCATTCAAACGGCTGATCCTGTCCGAATCAAATGAACGACGAGAAAGAGGTCTATCAGTCAGACATTGCGGCGTGGGCGCAGCACAACACCGCTCGGGGCGCGTTGCGTGAACGGGCGGCTCCTCTTCGTCGGGCTCCAACTCGCCGTACTCGCCCCTGTCCCCACTCTTCTTCCTCCGTGTGACGACATCCCTCGACGCCGTCACCCCCCCGTCCTGTGTCACCCGTCGGCGGGCTCATGCCCACGCCGCCCCCCCCCTCATGCCCCCCCGCGCTTTCCTAAAGATGGAGATTGGCTCGCCTGCTCGTGCACCCACGGAGAACCAGGACTTGGTTGGAGCCACGAGCTTCATGCCCCTGTCGAGGGGTGTTGTGCATGTCAACAACAATGCATACTTTGCTATGTACGTTGGACGCGACCGGCAAGGGCGGTGCGTGATATGGTGCCAGCCGTGGGACGAGGGGTGACAGAAAGGCCTGGATGAAGTGCTGTCTGGGGTGGAGCTGCTATTGCTAAGGGATGGCAGGGGAGGAGGGGGGAACTCGTGTATTGGTGAGGTGCTCGGAATGGAGGGGATGTGTGGGTAGGTGGTGGCGGGGGGTGTTCGTGCGTTGATGCGTTGGTGGGGTGCTCGGAATGGGAGTGATGTGTGGGTGGGTGATGGCGATTGCCTGCTGACCGGTGACGATCGAGTGACGTGCTACGCATCGGTGTGATTGGCCGCCTCCTCGTGCCAAGTGTGGGAATGGACGGCGCCGACAGCTTCCTCCTGACCCACCCCACCCTCCCTCTTGGCCGCTTCGCCACCAAAGCCGGCGGCGACACACGAGGTGGGACGGGATATTGGGGGGTAACGCGTGCGTCGGAGACAAGGATGCTGGGCGGTGGCGGCCGAGGCTGTGTGAACGGCGGCGGTTGTTTGGGCAGCGGGGGCGAAGCGAGGGGGGTGGACGCGCGGTCACTTGTGACTGGTGGTTTTGACAACGGTGGCGGGCGGTGGTGGAGGGCGGTGGTGGCGGGCGGCGGCGTGGCCAGTGGTGTGATCCAGCGGGGCTACAACGCCGATGTGTGACTTGCTGTGCCGTCGCCGCCAACTGCCAAAATTCCGGGGGCAGGGACGAGGCACGGCATAATGCGGTAGGTATCGAGAGCAGGGGGGTTCACGGTGGTGCAGACATAGAACAGGGCCTGACGAAATGGCGACTCATGTTCCGTGCGTACGTGCCAAAAAGGCCATTACGCCACTTACAGCAACGTCCCTGCAGGATGTCTTCCGGTCGATGCGATGCCGACATTTTTCGAAAGGCCCCTCCAGTTGGCGAACTGCCCAGCATAGCCTGAAGAAATGACGAGTCATGCTCCGAGCATACGTGCCAAAAAGGCCGCTACAGCTCCTACAGCAACGTCTCTGCCGGACGTCTTCCGGTCGATGCGATGCCGACGTCTTTGGAAAGGCCCCTCCAGTTGGCAAACTGTCCAGCATATACGCTCAGAAGATGGGTAGACATATTTAACAAGATGTCCAGAAAACACTGTTTCTCTCCGTCGTGCAACGAGTGTATGCATTCACACACCAACAGCATTCGAAACGCATGATCTAGATCCGAGAACAGCTAGCCGTGTATGACCCGGAGCAGATCTGCGACATGGACGAAAGCGGCATCTTCTTTCGGGGTCTCCCCAATCGTGTCTACGTAACGGTGACGCGCTCGGGGGAGCAAGGCCATCAAGGCAAAGGATCGTGTCATCCTCGTCTTGGCGGTCAGTGCAACGGGGTCACATACGATCCCCGCGGCTGTCATTGGCAAGGCTGCCCGACCCGTGTGCTTCAAGTCGCCTCGAGCCCCCTGTCCACTGCAGTACGTTTCCAAGTTTCGGCTTGGATGGAAGACACTGAGTATGAATAATGGTTCGAGGGGGTCTTCCTTCCGGCTGTGCCGTCTGGGACACGGCTCCCATGCATCCCCATTGTAGACAATGGCGGCGCCCATGGCACACTCTAAGATGATCAAGTCACCAGTTGCCCTCTTCTCCCCAATGCCACATCTGTGAACCAACTTCTAGATGCTGGCATCACTGCCGCTCTGAAGAGGCGCTACGAGGAGTGCTTTTTACGCCTCATCATCGCAGAGTTTGAGCGGTTCCGGTTGGCGTTGGGTGCGAGAGGTCGGGCCTGTACTACCGTCACGGACCCTGGTGGAACCGGAGGCGCCGCGAGTGGCGCCGGAAGGCCGGTCAGTCGACCTTGCGCGGAGAGAGGGGCGGCGAGCGGGGGCCCAACTTGTGGGACCGTCAGCAACACGAAGGCTGCAAGCTATGGTCCCGGTGCTGCTGCTGTCGCCGCCGGCGTGGCGGGGGACCGTGACACTGCCGCGGGCGATGGCGCGCCGCCGGCGCGGTCGCCGCCGGCACGGCGACAACTGCCGCCGCCGCCGCCGCCGCCGCCGCCGACGCCGCCGCCGCCGTTGCCGCGCGCGCGGCAGTGGCGGCGGCGGCGGCGCCCGCCGCCGTGGGGCGGGCACCGCGCGGCGCTCGCGGTTGCGCCGACCCGCGCGGGCGCGGGGGGGGGG
>Ga0114957_1002769_pt1 | contig 16360 bp, 16 predicted proteins | sample BantaG_FD_87175 | JGI IMG/M metagenome (GOLD analysis project Ga0114957, IMG submission 87175) | Marine algal microbial communities from Bantry Bay, Ireland - BantryBay_4 metaG | ecosystem: Host-associated > Algae > Red algae > Unclassified | place: Bantry Bay, Ireland | collected 2014-11-21 | reverse complement strand
GGGGTCGTTTGGAGCACGGGCGGGAGGAGTGAGGGGGAGAAATGGGGTAGGAGGGGGGGGAGCGATGGGGTAGGAGGGCGCAGCAGTCCGTCGGTGTGATCGACGCGGCGAAAAAGACGGCGACGCAACGCGCGCGTCGGGGCGACAGGCAAGCCGAGTACGGCGAGGGGGCAGGCGCCAGCGCAAAGCGCGGACAAGCCAAACCCAGAAAGCACACCACCCGCCGCACCAAGCGCCCGCGCCGAAGCGACAGGCAAGCCGAGCACAACGAGGCGGCAGGCGCCCGCGCAAAGCGCGGGCAAGCCAAACCCAAAAAGCACACCACCCGCCGCACTAAGCGCCCGCGCCGAAGCGACAGGCAAGCCGAGAACGTCGAGGAGGCAGGCGCCCGCGCAGAGCGCGGGCAAGCCAAACCCAAAAAGCACACCACCCGCCGCACCAAGCGCCCGCGCCGAAGCGACAGGCAAGCCGAGCACGTCGAGGGGGCAGGCGCCCGCGCAGAGCGCGGGCAAGCCAAACCCAAAAAGCACACCATCCGCCGCACTAAGCGCCCGCGCCGTGGCGACAGGCAAGCCGAGTACGGCGAGGGGGCCGGAACACAGGCATGCCGCCGAACGCAGGCAAGCCACACTCAAAGAACGCGCAGCAACAACCACCAGCTGGTGACGCCCGCGTCGCAGTGTTAGACAACAGCCGAGCGCGGATACTCGGATGGTGCTGGCGTGGGGCGTGGGCGACGCCAAGACGGGCTTGGCCGTCACATCCGACTTGTCATGTGTCTTCGTTCCGGGGCTTGATGAAAATGTTTAGATCTATTTAACTGGTTGCGGATTGGACTGAGAGACGAAATTGCGTGGCGATCACGAGCTGGCGCGACCTTGGGACCGCTTCTGGTCCACAAGTCAGGGCAAGGAATGGAGTGCACACCTCTCCAAGTTCACGCTCCGGGGATGCATCCCCGATGCATGCTCGATTTCTTCCAATGTGTCCTCCCAACAGGTCCCACGACATGCCTTGGAAGGCTCAGTGGACGTGCAGTGCAGCGCCGACAATATTGCCGATCCGAACAGAAAAGGACGACTTACGTGAAAGTGAGCAAATTATATTCGAAAATGAAAGTACCCCTTGTGTTCGTGTTCCTGTTCGGATCGGCCAAATTTGGGCATCCTGCAATATGTCGCCGCGTGACTGCTCTTGTTGACTTTGCATCAGTGCACAAAGCATCACAACCGATCCTTTTCAGCCAGCGTACTCGGAGGTGTTGTCCCAGGCCAGGCAAGCAACATGCACCAGAAAGAGCGAAGAGCAGAACGCGTGGTCAAGGTCGAAAAGTCATTTTGACGTGGTCTCTTATAAGCCATACTTGAAACAACTTGTTCACAAGTGTACAGAACCCGGAAGCGATTCGTTTATCACACGTGTCCTGCTTGAAGGCCAATGAGAACCACACACGTAAAACTTGATGTTGAAAGCACCCGGTCGAGTTGTCATTTGACGTGTGCCGGAGATGCGTGACTGAGGGTACAGCTGCCCCGGGCCCTCCTTCGCCTGGAAAAGCAGCTTCGTCTGCGTCGCACAGCTCGGGGTGGTGGTGCAGAATCAAGAGCGGGGAGCTTTGCCACGACCGACACACCCGGGCGCCTCTGCTGCGGGCACTGACGCATTGTTGTCGGCCGCACTTTCTTCCGCGGCAGCCGACGAGCCGGCGGTCGCGGACGCCGAGCTCTTCGTCTGGCGAGAGGAAGGGTAGCCCTCGCTGAAGGGAGCCCAAGAAGAGGAGTAGCCATCGCTGTAGGGAGCCCGGGATGGCCCATCGGCGGACCATTCAGGCGTCGCCGCCTTGCGCTTCTTCCCCTTGCCGGAGGTGACGCGCTTGCGGGGCGGCGGCGACGGCGGCGGCGCATACATCCGGGCAACTTGCATCCGAGGTGCCTTCGGAACAAAGGGCGCCTTGCGGCGGTGGTGCTGGGGCAGGGCCCTGTCATGCTTGCTCCGCCCCCGGTACGGCCGCTTCGGCGGCGCGGCCTCTGCGACGCAGTTGTCGACCACCTCAATCGCGGCAGATTCGACGGCTGAGGTGGCGTCTACGGTGCCCGCTATCGCGGCCGCCGGCTGCTTGTCGCCCCCGACGCGGTCGATCTTGGTAGCATGTACCGAGCCGGCGGTTGCGGCGGCCGCGGCGGTGGCGGCGGTGCTCGTCGGCACCGTAGACAGCTTGTTTGTGCCCGCACCCGTGTCGACGACGCCGGCGTTGCCGGCCGCAAGCACGCTCTGGCCAACGCCCGACGACAAGACGCCGGAGTAGCTGGCCGCAGCGTCGACGGCGGTGACAATGGGCACCGCAGCTGGCAGGTACACGCTCTCAGAGGCGTCGATACGTCCTCCGTTGACTGCAGGTGCGGCGGCCGCGGCGGTGACGGCGGCAGTGGTGCCAGTTGCTGCGTTAACAGCGAGCGTGATGGCGGCAGCGGCGACGGCGACGGTGCCCGACGGTGCCGTAGCTGGATTGTGTGCGCCAGCGCCCGTGTCAACGACGCCGGCGATGACGGCCGCAGGAACCTTATTTTCCGCGCCCGCGTCGTCCACGCCAGTGTTGCCGGCCGCTGTGTTGGAGGCTACTCGAGTGTGCGCTGCAGCCTTCAGGTCCGCGCCCTCAGCGGCTCCGGTATCGCCTCCGTTAACGGCACGGGCCGCGGTGGCCGAGGTGGCCTCAGCGACGGCGCCAGTGGTACCCGTCGCTGAGGCACCAATCAGCGCCGCCGTGAGCAGGTCGTCGCGTCCGACTGTTCCATCGACGTTGGCCATGATGCAGCGGGGTGCCACAGTAGCGCCTTTGCGCGGCGTAGCAAGGAAGTGGTGGACTGGTCGTCGTCCCGAACTGTCGCGTCGGTCGTGCCCAGCGGGGGGCGGCGACCGGGAGTTGGAGCCCGTGCGGTCGATTGGGGGGGAAGATCGATGGCTGGATGTGCAGCGTGGTATGCCGGTGGTGCGCTGCGGCACTTGTCTTTATACTGATTCAGCGCTCAAAGATGCAGGCAAGAACGCCCTGCGGGCAGGGGGGGTGGCGTGTTGCGTACAGGGGGGCACACCGTGGCCATTGGGGTGACGATCGCCGCTCGTGGCACCCTTTTGGTGCGCGGCCTCTCGTGGCGAGTCCGCGGCCGCACTCGTCCTCCGTGGTGGGGCGGATATGTGACCACCGGTGCTGTGGCACTTGATTGAGCGGCACCGCCCTCCACGGAGGGATGGACGGGTTACCAGTTCCGGCGTGGAAGTCAGTAGGGCACCTTTGTCGCGGTTGGATCATGGCAGCCCATGACAGCCATTCACCCCGCTATTGCCTGTTCTTGTCCTTTTGTCACACTTCTCGAGTCTCCCGTTCGGGTTCTGGCAGCGACTGCAGTCGATTGATGACTTGGCTTTCTGTAATGGTCAGTGATCGGGCCTCTCCACATTCGGCCCTCGTCGCAGTTGCAGTGGAGCCAACCACCGCAGCTACAGAGATGACCGCGGACCTGTTGCTGCCATGGAAGGATTGAGGGTGCAGGTGTACAGCCACGTTGTCACCACAGGGATGACCACGGATCCGTGGCCGCGGTTAGAGGGGTGCCTGCAGAACAGGTAGGCATACAACCATGGTGGCCCACAGCTGTCGGCTATCTGAAGCTGTTGACACCGCAAGGTCAGGTACCGAGAGGTGCGCAACATTGCGTGGCACTGTACCGAAATGCCCGGTGCGGCGCAACTTACATACAGCGTGCCCGCTGCCTCCACGGCGTGGGCATTACCAGCTCAGCTACAACCGCCCGCGCCATGGAGGCGGCGGGGAGCTGGCGGTTTGACAGCTGCTTTTAGTTTTTGGGATTTGGTCAGTCTTCAGGTGTCGCCCGTTGTGGTCGTGGCAGGTGGCACGCGACAATGTTGGTGACGGCTCATTCGGGGGGGATTCGCCACGTAGTGGCAAGCAGTGGCTGGCGATGGAGAGCGACGGCGCTCATCGGAGGCTCATCAGCTGGGTATGAGGTATGCCCAGTCGCTGTCAGTCGGCGCAGGCCGAAGTGACGCTGGGCATGGACCCTGACAGCGTGGTGTCATCCACCAGCAGGGAACAACGCGAGCAATGTCATCTGAATGCGCCACGGCGCGAATGCTGCAGCGCTGGCCCTGCAGCACCATGGCAGCGGCAGCGGCAGCGGCGCGGTGGCCACCCCAGCTGGGCTGCCTCCTGCACGGCGTGCTGCACCACCGGTGGATCGGCAGGCGTGGTTCTGGTTCACTCTGAGATGGCATAAGAGAAGCTCTCATGGAGCGTTATGGTGCTGGGTGTATGCCTCACAAACACACACACAGTCGGGCACCAGTTGCAAGCACCTCTTCCCCACGACCGCACCTAAACCCCTCCGTGTCGTGCATTCCCCCCGCCCACCCTTCCCCCCCCCCCTGTGAGCTGTTGCGCGCCGCGGCGATGACCCGCACATTGACCAAGCCGGGCATCACGAAGGCCCGTCGGACCGTCAGGGCGAGGCGTTTCAACCTGGTCGTCAAGTTGGTTAACGGCGCGATGATCACGGGCATCCGTCTACGAAGTGGCTATGTCGTGGATGATCCACCCGCACCTCCTGCTCTCTACAACTACTTTGACGTTAACCTGGTAGACGACGAATATTACGTGGCGGTGTGCGTCGGGGCGGCGGCGGGCACAACAGCCCTGGTCGGGGCCTCCACTGCAAAGGCGGAAGCCGAACCGACCACCGTGGCGGCGCCGTCGACGGGGCGCGCTCGCACCAAGCAGACGGCCAAGATTTAAACAAGTGGCATCTGCTGCTGCTCCGGTGGTCCCTGCTAAGTTGGTCATTCTCATCTGTGAGCTGCTGCCGGTGGCTCCAACTTTGGGAGCGGGGGGGGGAAGGAGGGCTGGGCAACCCTAACCCTAACCCGCGGGGGTGGGGGATGCTGCAAATGGTGGCGGCGAAGGCGGGAGAGGCGGCAGCGGCACGAGTAGCGCGAGGTCCGGCCGGCCGCTGCCGATAGAAACGGAGTATGGACGAGTCTGGTTAGCTATAACAATAGTAGCTTCAAGATTGTTTGTTTTTCCCTTCTTCCTGACATGGAATCAGTGGGGTGGGGTTCGCGATCCCCACCAAATCCTGCAAGGCTGCACGCCCTCCCGTCCCCGCCCCGCCCCGTCCACCGCCAACCAGTGGATTTCTTGCCGGCTGCTCCTGCAACCCGGTATGATGGAGGCGTCCGTCCTTCCAGCGACATAGTGCATGTATTTTCCCACGCATTCTTGCTGGCGCCGGCCAGGGAACGTTATATGTAGTACACCACGCGCACGCATCCGTTTGTTGTACATGTTTACTTGTCGTCCCTTCACTATTCGTCAGGTCAGCCGCACCAGGAGAGTGCCGGTCATAGATGTAACTGCGCGGCCATGAAGTGTATCTCAATGTGTCCCGTACGTGCACTCCGTATCTGCCACATGCTGCTCTGCAATACCCCTTCCAATGCGACGGGTACTTTCCAGTGTCCTTCTTTTCACACTTAACGAGGGTGACGCATATTGGTTGTCAGCCAACCAGATAGCCTGTCATTGGTGGGACTGCTGACATTGAGTAATGGCTGCTGTCCAATCGAGATGGCTAATTGTGGCTGTGGGAACTTCTTGTCAAGGGCTGCAGTGCCCTACGACTGTAGTTTCCTCTTCTTTCTCCTTCTGGACCAGGATGACAAGCTGCCCCCCATCGCCGCCTACGCTCCTCGGCGCGCCGTTTTTTCCTCTTTGGGTGCCTATGGCCGTGAACACATCTTCCTCTCTGGGACCAGGATGACAAGCGCCTGTCTTTCGCCTCCCACGCTCTTCTGTCCGACTTCAATTTCACTGTTGGTGCGTGAGGTGGGTATGTCAGTCTTCATGCGGATGCACTGCAGTCCGCTGTAGATGTGTATGGTGTGTACGGCCGTGTTCATCAGCGATGCGCTGCAGTGGGCGGCCCTGGTGGGTGGTCCCGGCCGGAGCTCGTGCCACGGCAGTGGCTTTCGTGTCGCCACTGTCCACGGCCACGGGCTTGTAGCTGCGGGCTGCCGTGTTCCGGCCGTACCTCGGTGACGCCTACTGGCCTACTTCTTCGGGCTCAGGGTCGCTTTCTATTCCGGGTTGCTCCCTCACTCATTGCTCACACGTCGTTTTCGTGATCATACCCTCTGCCTGCTCCTCGCATCCATTTGAGTCCTCGCTACTTCTTCTCGATTGGCGGCTGCCACCCTCTTGCGGCCGTAGCGGAAACATTCATCATGGCTTCGGCTCTGCGCGCGGCACTGGTTGGTAGTGGCCTCTCGCAGACGTGCGGGTACGATGACCAGGCTGTGGCGCTCGTTCCGGACCATGCAGAAGGCGCGCCATCCTCCTATGCGACTGCTGCGCCCGCAGAGGTCGTGGCAGAAGGGTCTTCGGAAGCTGTCGCGTCGGTACGAGTATCGGCTCCAGTTGGTGTGCCCATTTCAACGCCCTCCCCCTTACGCAATCCGGCGGCCGCGCTTCATGCGGCGGCGTCAGTGGGTCCTCTCATGGCGGATGTTGCTGCCGCTGCGGCTGCTGGGGCTGCCGGACCGGTAAGGCTGGCGAAGCAGCCGGTGATGATCCCCACGGCGGCATCCGCTCCCCACACGCCGGCGTCCATGCCAGAGTGGCAGCTTGCCTGCCCACCCATGGCGGCCGTTTCGCCTGCTGCGGCTGCGACGGCTGCTGTGCTGGTGCAGCTGGCCGAGCTGGCTCCCGCTCCGTTCATGCCGGCTTCCATGCCTGAGGGGCAGTTGTCGGGTCTGCCCATGGCGGCGGTTACGCTGGCTACGGCTTCTGCGGCTGCAAAACCGGTGGAGCCGCTAAAGCTGCCGCTTTTGACCCCCGCGGCCACCGCCGCATTCGTGTTGCCGCCAGCCATGCCGGAGGGGCAGCCGCTCGCGGCCTCGGCCGTGAATCGAGGAGACCAAAGGACGCCTACGCCGGCGCCTGCATTCCCTCCGCCTCCGCAGATGCTGAAGCCGAAGACATTAAACGAGGCGGCGCTTGCGCGCGTCGTGCGCTGTATTATCCGCGCCGGCCCCCCCATCATTGACAAGAAGAACAAGACGGCTACCCCGGCGCTGGCGGTTCCCTACTTTGCGTCCAAGATGGCGTTCTTGGCAGGGGCGATGCCGGGAGGGGCGCTCGAGGGCATACACGCAGCCGCTTTGGAGGTGTTTTCGTCCAGCATGAACGGGTGGCTGTGGTTGTGCCGGCTTTGTGGCGTGTGCGACCGCGGTTTGTTTCTTGTCGGCCGAATCTTGCCGGAACACCAGTTCGTCGGGCAGCCTTCCTCCATCAACTGCACCGACCTCGTCAATTGCTTCAATCCAAGTGGCGGCCCCATGTGGACATCACGGCGATTCTCCATGCGGCACGAGTTGGATTTGTGGGACGTGGACCTGTCAGGGCCCGGGTCTCCGAGTGTCGAGGACCTGGCCATGGTGCGCGAGGTGCTGCGCACCGAAGACGGCAAGAAGCTCGCAACGGCTGCAGGATGCTCGGTCATGGCCGGGACGGCGGGACGTGGAGGCGGTAGTACCACTGCCAGCAAGCTTGTTTTTGACTGGTCGGCCCCGTGGGTGCCGGGCAGCGCGGCGGCAGCCCTCGTCCACGCTGTCGAGCAGCAGGCTGGGTTCCTCAAGCCACCCTACAACGACTTGGTAACTGTCAAGAAGTGGCCGGTGGTGTATCCGCCCCCCTCGTCAGCCCCCGCATCCGCTGCCGGGTTGTCCCGCAAGCGTCGCGCCGCCGGTGGCCGCGCTGCCGCCGCGGAACGGGCCGATCTCTTGTCCTCGTCTGACGAGGACTCCCCGCGTGCTCCATCGCGGGCCGAGACTGGCGAGCGACCCGCGCAGCGGCCGCGGAACAGAGGCGGGAGGAGTGGCAAGATCAAGGTGTCCACTCGCAATGCAGTGGAGGCGGCGGCGTCCTTTGTACCTGCCCCGTCAGCTCCTCTCACCGACTTGCAGGGCTGCATCCTGACAACGATCTACCCGTGCGCAGCCTGGCCGCGTGGCGGCTGGGCGGCACAAATACCGTTGGCGGCGTTCTTGGACTTGTCGGCGGTGGGGAAAGTTTGCCTGAGCGTGTCTGTGCTGCCGCAGCCCGGGCCACCCGACGGCTCCGTTGTGGTGTGCGACGGTGGCATCTACTCGTACCGGTTGGTCGTCATTCAGACGCGAATTGAGGCCACGGATGAGACGAGGGCGCTGGCCAAGTTTGTGCGGGCGGCCGACGGTGTGTCCGACCGGTGCCAGTCCATCGACATGTTGAAGGGGGTGCGTCGGGCCGCCGAGAAGAAGCTGCACAAGGAAGCTGCCAAGAGCCGCACAGCAGAAGCTGCCAAGAAGGCGATGAGCGTTCTCCGCGCCACCCAATTCGGTGCGACGGCGATGGACCCGTCGACTCAGAGCGTGGGGGACGCCAGCGACGGGGATGCCGGCGACGCCGGCGGCGCGACCGGCGGCAACCTCAGGGCCAGCGAGGCCGTCGCCCAGACGATGGACGCGATGGTGTCGGCTGCCGACGCGGTCGGGTTCCATGCTGATGCGGACTTGGCTGGCATCAAGTCGATGGACATTGAAGTCGCCACGCCGGCGACTGCTGACGTCATGGACCTGGTAGGCACTGCTGGGCACGATGCGCCGCTCAGTGGCTCGTCTGTTGACGGTAGCGATGTGCGTATGCGGGTGGTGTTCGGCCTGTCACCGCCCGTAGCGCCGCACTCGTTCTCTTTCTCGTTTTCTTCCGACTATTTGCTCCACCGGAGGGTCACGCACGTACGCGACGGCGGTCGTCTGTGGGTTGTTGCAGACGTGAAGGAGGAGGTGCGGGAAAGCTCTGGCAGTGATGCATAGAGACCATAGCATGGCGTACACATTTCATTCGTTGGCATGGACACACCTGCGTTGGCCGCGATGAGTGGCGCGAGTATAATCCACGCACACCCTGCGAACATTCTCCACACAGCTCCCCACTATTTCTTGTTTTGGACTCCATGCTTGTACGTTGTCGCTATGTTTCCCCCACCGTCCCACAGCAGCGTCATCTGCTAAAGACCGCCATCGGCTGCCAGCAGGTCGTGGCCATCCCCTCCGCGATCGTCCTGCAGTCGGTCTCCGCGGTCGTGGCTGCGAGCGCCACGCTCGTGGCTGTCGACTCGGCGCCGTCCGCAGCCGTGTCGACGTCCCCCGTTGGACGCCGCCACCCCCGAGCCGACGCCTACCCCACTGTCGACGCCGCCGGCGGCGGCGGCGGCGGCGGTCACTCAGGGGTGGATGGCAGCCCAGCTGACGCCGCGCTCGCCGCAGCGACGTGGCCACCCACTCCCGGACGCCCGTCGCCTGTACAGTCGCTGACGCGGCGGCGCCGCCACTGGGGCGGCGGCGGCAAAATGTGGCGGCGCCGCCTCCCCCTCTCCCAACTCACCGGCATTTTCGCCGCAAGGAAGAGCACCGCCACCGCCGCAGCCGCGTCGGCCGCTGATTTGGCCACCACGCGCTGAGACAGGTGGAAAGAAGGGCCATCACGGGCGCCTCCGGCACGTCCGCCGCCAACGCCCAGCAGCGGGGAGGGGGAGACACGTCGACGCGGGTCCTTGGGCACACACGCGGACTGATGGCAGGGAACTCAGCCGGCCGACGGCGACGTGTGCGACAACGAGCGACGACGTCGCCGCTTTGCCAGCTCGTACACGAGCAAAACACCCAAGAATGGCCGTGCTCGTCCTCAATTGCCCCGGATTCCGCCTGCCTCCGTCACGGCACACATAGCCCCCTTCTCTCAATCAGATATATGGTGTCAATCTAGGCCCATGAATGGGGAGGGCCACATGGAAAACATTCATTGGACTTCTGCACACCAAATCGTAAGAGGCCAGTCTCTGGCTGACACGTTCGAGCTTTGCAGACACGTTTGGCTCCTTCGTGGCATCCGCATCCTTCTTTCAAGCGTTCAAGGTGCTGACTTCAACCAGCGCCGGACATAACTCCTGCTCATCCGACTGCGCAATACGTGCAAGAGGCGCCTCACCGCAGAGTCGAGGTCACTGTTGCGTAGCTCAGTCAAAGATCTGGGTCAGCCAATCGGCCCGCCGTCTTGGAAAGTGCAGCCGTTCGAGGGGAAGCGCAGCCGAATGCACCGTTTGCACGCATGTGCTTCTTGCACTTCGCAGTCGTCGCCTTCTCTGGTCTCGCTCCTCATGAGCTTCTCATGAGAGCTGACCTGGTCGAAGCGTTATGGTGCGTCAAATTATTCGGAACACGTCCGCAGTCATCAAGGATTCCACCGCTCGCGTCGTCCAAACAGGTTACTCATTGGTCAGCTTCTTTCTGTCTTCCGTTCTCTTATTGGCTGCTTGCGTGCTATCAGCATTTTCCCGTTGTGGAGATATCCGCAACAGAAATGTGGTGGCTCGAGCCAGGGGGTGTATCTGGCGTCTGTGGCGCTTTTGTGGGGGCTCTTGTGGGTCCAGCCGCAGAAATGTGTGGGCGTCCCACAAGGCTGTTCCACAACTCTTGGAAGGCAAGAGCGCGATTGTGCTCCTACCCTCTTTAAGGAGGTCAGCGCGGCGTGCCGGTCGACGACGGCGGCGGCACGCGTCGCAGACGGGCGGTGGCAGTCGCTGCGGTCGGTGGTGGCTGACGGAATCTTTGCGGAATGCGCCGGGTGCGGCCCAGCCTGCCAGGTCGCCTGGCGCCCAACGGCCCAGGTGATCACGGGGGATCAGCAGAGCTTTGCGTGGGCCTCGATGCCGTTTCCACGCGAAGCTTTTTTTCTCTACGGAGGCCGGAGGGCGGGGAGCGATTCCAGGGGCGCTGGCATGCGGCGACACTTTCGAGGCTTGGCGATCGCGCTGACTATTGACAGAACGGCTCCCATGTGACCTTTCAGGTGCCGCGGAAAGTATACATGCACGGTCTTGATGGAAAGTTTTGTTATTGTGAGCCATACAGCCGTTCTCCTAAAAATCCCGCACTCCAACAGTTGCAAAAGAGATTTTCCACTCGGCCTCTACGACTAGGGTTGCTCAGAACGCCCGGGGCGTCGTTAAGGGCGTCGTTAACGGCGTCACCCGGGCGTCTTTTGGGCGTCGTGCGCCCCGGACGCCTCAACTCAGAAGGGCGTCAGCAAGGCGTCGCGAAGAGAAAGTTTTCATGGGGGTCTACTTCATTCAGCAGGTGGCGGCTGTGCACCTTGGTTGGGGACAGGCACCCAGTCTTGACACAAGAATGACATATGAAAGCACAGTATGGGTGTCTCTTCATCAATGTTGCGAATAATGGAGGTGCTACTTGGGGCATCGTGAGGGCGTTTTGGCTGCCTAATGGGGCGTCAGTAAGGCGTCTTATCCGTCGAGCGCCCCTGACGCCCCCGAAATAGGGGCGTCGTGTGCAACCCTATCTACGACTCCGCTGAGGCCGATTTGGAACTCTTTTGCAACGGTTGGAGTGCGGGATTTTTGGGAGAACGGCTGTACATGTGGTGGAATGGCCAATCAGAGCACACCAATCCACGTAAGATGAGTCAGAGGTGGCTTATACCTCTTGCTGTTCGACAGGCTTTTTGCACATTCGCGAGGTTGGTGCGCGTGTCCCGGAGCGGTACGAAAAATTCATTGAAGGCCTCGCCGGCCCCGGTCCGTGTGCTGGAAGCCGAGGCTGATCTCCACGGGCAGCCTCAAGCAGCGCGACTGGCGGTGCCTTGCGGGCGTGTCCAGCAGTGCCGAGCATTCGACACACGCGGATTGTGGACTACCACCGCCACCCCCCCCATACCGCTGGATCCTACAAATGGTTCAAGAGGGAGGCCCTACACGATGGTGCTTTGTCCCACACAACGCCAGCACCACCACGCCTCGCAGCCGGTCGCCTGTGCGCGTGTCTCGGGCGGGGGGCCCCAGCATGGCCCGTCCCGTACTGTAGAGATGCCGCGTCCGACGGCGCGCGCCCGATGGCTTGCGGCAACGGCGAGGGATAAGATTCTCCACCATGTTCCCGCCACTGGATGCGGCCCCAATGATGCACACACCAGACACAGCCACCAACTTCGAGTGGCATCCCCGTCAAAGAGGAATATGTGGGGGGGGAGGTGGGGGCATGCGCCGCCATGCGGTGGCTACCAGAACGAGGGCCCGTCGACTGTCGTGAGGCCGGCGCCCGCGCGTCTGGGTGGTGAGTGGGAGGCGATCAGTGGCACCAGTCGACCGGTGGCGGCGGCGGCGGCGGCGGCGGCGGCGGCGGAGGCGGCGGCGGCAGCCTCCCGGACGGCGCCGGAACCGGGCTCTCGCCGCGGCTGTGCCGCCGCCCGGCGATCCGCCCGGCGGTCGCGGAGCCACGTCGGACCGCCACCCGCGGGCGGCCGGCCCACGGATCGGCCGTGCCCAGGGGCGTGGGTCGCCGCGGCAGCGGCTGGTCCAATGGGTGGCCGCTGACGAGCTAGATTCGACCTAATTTCGCTACCTATATTCGGTGGCTGCCCCAAGATTCGCTCTTGATTCCCCGACGTTGCGCGCCGCCAGGCTGCCGGCCGTCCATCCCCTCCGCGCGCGCGTGCGGCGCGGGTGCCCGCGGCGCGCGGCCGGCGAGCTCGGGCGGCGTGGCAGCCGCCGCGCGCCGGCCCCGCTTGTGCCTCGCTCCCCACCCGCCGCGGTCGGCACGGTGGCAGGGGGGGCCCCGCCCGTGGGCATGCGTTGCGTGGCCTGCCGTGCCGCGACGCGCAACCGAGGACGTCGGGCGGGCGCTGCGAGAGCCGTGCGGCAGGGGTCCCCCGCGTGCCCCCCCCCCCGCCTCACCCGTGCCAGCGCGCTCGTGCTTAGCGGCTGGCGGGCCGGCCGGTCCTCGACGGCGGGCCTGCGCGAGGCCGCGACCTTGCCTCTTAACAGGGGTCGCCGCGGCTGCCCACCACATTGGCATCTCTTGGTTTCGGTTGTAAGACCAGACTGCCCCACCACCACCGCTGGCTAGACCGCTGTAGCCGCCGCCCCCCCCCCCCCTCCTTCGACGCCTTTGCACCCCTTGCCTGCGGGTCTGTGACCCCAGAGGGCTCCCACCATGAGCTTCGCGGGGGCTGAGTGGCCGCCGGCCCAGGCTGTGCTCGGCTCGCTCGGCGAGCCGTTGACCGTCCAGTCGGTGCTGTCCAACAAGTGGATGGTCGTCTTGGGCGGCATCCTCGCCTTCACCATGGCGTGGGGTATCGGCGCCAATGATGTGGCCAACGCCTTTGCCACGTCGGTCGGTGCTGGGTCCCTGACGCTGAAGTGGGCGTGCATCATTGCCGCGTTTTGCGAGTTTGGTGGCGCCGTCCTCCTCGGCTCCCAGGTTACTGATACGGGTATGTTTCGGTGGCTTGAGCGGGGTGTGTGGTGTGGTGGGAGCGTAGTAGGGTAGAGCTTCGAGTGGATCAGGCGAGCTGGGGATTGGGCGGTGGCTCGTGTTTTTCGTCCTTCTCGTTCTTCCTGGTGCAGTTGCTGACGTCCTTGCCTTACCTCGCTCTCCTTGATACGTGCGTTTGTTTTTCCGCCCTCGCACAGTCCGCAAAAAGATTATCGACGTCGACCTGTTTGACCCCGCCCGACAGGGTGCCTTTAATGGCCCAGAGCTGCTGATGCTTGGGTTCCTCTCTGCTCTTGCCGCCTCGACGGTGTGGCTCGTGGTGGCGACCTACTTTGGCCTCCCCGTGTCGACCACCCACTCGATCATCGGCTCGCTGGTCGGCGTCGGCCTGGCCTTCCGCGGGGCTGATGCTGTCATCTGGCTGTCCAGCGGCTCGGGCCTCAAGAGGCTCAAGGGCATGGTCGGTGTCATCATCTCATGGGTCTTGTCCCCGGTGCTGTCGGGTATCTTTGGTGTCACCATCTTTCTGATTGTGCGCACGACGGTGCTGCGTTCTGCGAACCCGTACCGCAACGGCTTTCTCTTCCTGCCTTTCTTCTACGCCTTCACGGTGGCCATCACCATCTTTTTCATCATCTACAAGGGCTCGCCCAACCTGAAGCTCAGTGACAAGTTTTCGGCTGGTCAGGCGACGGGCATTGCCCTGGGCGGTGGCCTTGTCGTTGCCCTCATCTCGTGGTGGACAGTCATCCCCGCCGCCAAGCGCTTTGTCGACCGCTGGGAGGAGCGTCAGGTTGAGATGATGAAGAACCCAGAGATTAAGGCCAAGGAGTCCAAGGTCAACTCGGCGCTCGGCAAGGTCGGCATCAATGTCGACTCGGCAGGCATGCACGACGAGCTCAGCGACGATGTCATTGCCATGCACGACAATGCCGAGAAGTTTGACCCCAAGGCGGAGCAGCTCTTCTCGTGGCTCCAGGTGTTCACCGCCGCGTTTGACTCGTTTGCGCACGGTGCCAATGATGTGGCCAACTCCATCGGCCCCTTCTCGTCGATCTACGAGCTCTACCGGTCGGGCGGCCGCATCTCCAAGGCCGGGTCGTCCGAGTTTGAGGAGGGTGGTACATTCTCAGGTGGCGACCGAAACGGCGAGAGGTTTGCTAAGGACGACCTCGTGCCCGACGGCAAGTCATTCTGTGGCTCAGCCCCTGTCGAAGGCGCGAGCACGGACTTCTACCGGTGCGCGGAGACTGCTATCTTCCCCGAAACGGTCACCTTCCCCACCACGGCCGTGTCCCAGTCTTTCCCGCTCTACGGTGAAGACGGCACTTTTGACGAGAACGTGATGTGCCACTCGGAGTGCACGCCAGGCAACTTTGCCAGCTACTCGTCCGACAAGCAGACCGTGGAAGTGTGGATTCTTGCGCTTGGCGGCGCTGGCATTGTGCTTGGCCTCGCCATGTGGGGCTACCGCATCATTGTCGCCATTGGCATGAAGCTGACCAAGCTGACCCCGTCGCGTGGCTTTGCCATTGAGGTTGGCGCTGCCATGACGGTCATCATTGCGTCGCGCATTGGCCTGCCCGTGTCCACGACGCATTGCCAAGTCGGCTCGACGATTGGCGTTGGTGTGGTGGAGCTGAAGGGCAACACGGTCAACTGGAAGCAGTTCTTTGGCATTGCACTCGGCTGGGTGTTCACCGTCATCTTTACGGGCTGCCTCGCTGCGGCCATCTTTTCCTTCGCGGCCTACGCACCTACCATCTTTGACCAGCCGCAAAACCTCAACTACTGTCCGGGTGAGCAGCTGTTTGTCCTTGACGAGTCGACCAACAATTTCCGGGGTGTGCGCTGCTCGGGCATCGTGAAGGTCGAACCGTGAAGGTCTAGGCGAGGACCTGCGTCGTTGGCGGGTATTGGTTTCTGCATTATTTTTTGCTTGCCTCACGTGAATGTAACTGGCTTCGATGCTTTCTTTTTTTTTCGACTCACGAGCGTGACGACATGAGTGTGACGACATGAACGGCACATTACCATCTCGTCCGCCAGTGCATTGATCAGCAAATGAGACTGTTGTCGGCCGAGACACAGCGCAGCGCCAGCTCGCAAGGGGGCAATGTCGAGGACTCGAACAGGACCCCAAAGACCCCTACTTGTTTTCCCGCTTCGGCCACCTCTCTTTCGCACTTGGGAGACCTCTCAGAGACACCGTACAGGCCGCTGCGTCTTCAAAAAGAACGTCAGAGAGCATGTGCGAAGTCCTCAAGGATAGGAGAGGTCGCTCCATGGTATCTAAGAGCTCTATTAATGCCGTACCGGTAGCTTTGGCGGTGGTGTCGGATTGGGAGGGTGGACTCTGACGAGCAGGAATGTAAAACTGCTATCAAAAATGTTGCCGAATGCTTCTCCCAGAGCCGCTTTGTTTCATCGTGAGATCAGATAGTCGTTGTCGAAGCGTTTGTTGATTGGGTGCTGATTGCCACGTCAAGCCCAACCGAAACTCATTTTATATTTCCACCTGGACCATGTCAGTACACTCGTCCACCAATTCCAAGCACGTGCGTGCCATATCCTTGCCTTCAGGGCGGTGGCGCGCTTGGCGACGCATCGACACCGGGCACGCCGGCCGACTCCATAGCCGCGAGCGCGCACGGGAGCACGTACAGCCACGTTGCCGTGGCGGGGGAAGCGTGGGGCGGGGAAAAGGGTGCCGCCGCCGGCACCGCAGCGGCGGCGGCTCGCCGGTGTCGCGCGACGCCGACGGGAGGGGCCTTCACTCCGCCGCGCAGCGCACCTCTAATCGCGCCGCTAGATGGCAGGTCGACGGGCCGCCGCAACGGAAGCCGGCGCGCAGGCACGATCACCCGCGGGTCATCGCGGGCGCGTTCAACCCCCGTAGTCGCTGCGCGCGGTCGCCGCGCCCAACTCGGGGGTGGTAGGGGGGCAGGCACCGTCCGGGCCC
>Ga0114957_1002766_pt1 | contig 16366 bp, 19 predicted proteins | sample BantaG_FD_87175 | JGI IMG/M metagenome (GOLD analysis project Ga0114957, IMG submission 87175) | Marine algal microbial communities from Bantry Bay, Ireland - BantryBay_4 metaG | ecosystem: Host-associated > Algae > Red algae > Unclassified | place: Bantry Bay, Ireland | collected 2014-11-21 | reverse complement strand
GTATTATCACAGTTACTTCATGATGCTTATGAAGGTAGAGTAAAACCTGATAACAAAGGAGACAAAGGAACAATAAGAGAGTCTTTAGACAATATGCCTTTTATAAGAATGCTCCAAACAGAAATAGGAGATATATTAGGTAAAAACATTAAAGACTATGAGTAGAATAAATGCAAGTTTAATTTACATATCAAGAGATCTTTTAAAAATAAGAGAAGAATACATAAGTCAAAAAAATATTGCTTATGCAAGATCTATTAATAATATATTAATACCATTAGAAGAATTTTTAGAAAAACTAGAAGATGAACAAATATCAAAAACAATTAGTAAATAATTTCATAGGTTTTGTAGATGATGATTCTCCAATAAAGGAATACAATTTATATGAATTCCCTGAGAATTATATTTTAATAAGACTATTTACCTATAATCCAGAAATAAAAGAAGGAGAAGGTATTATAACAGACTTTGAAGGAACTAAGACAACATCTGAGGCTGAATTCAGATTAATACCTTATGGTAAAGTATTAGCTAATACAGTAGGCCCAACAGACTGGTATACTGCCTTAGCTCCAGGAGATATGATCTCTGTCCCTGATGAATTATCAGGAGTTCAAATTAATCCTAAATGGGTACAATTTAAAGAACTAATGAAAGAAAGACCGGCTCCCATGACTACATATGAACCACCACAGCTTTTAGGTAAAATACAAGCTTGGGAAAGATATGCATTTTCAGGAGCTAAATTAAAAGAGGATAGAGATGAAAATGATTTTTATACTTTTTTAATACCTCATTCATTTATAACAGCAAAAGTAAATAAGAATGCTCTTAAAAAAACTGCAAAAAGTTTGGTCTCAGCTAGTAAGGTTAAAATGGCAACATCTAATAAGTCCTAGAAAATGGGGACATGTAATAGAGGCTAAAAAGTTAGAAAAGTTAGAACAAGAAGAGGGTTTACCTCTTCACTTAGAAGAGCTTATAGAATACAGAAAGACAAGACCAGGTTGTAAAGCATGTGTAGAAAAAGGATTTTGTGATCATTGTGGCTGTAGTATACCAGCAGCAATGTATGTTCCTGACAATGAATGTTCAGGAGGTCATTGGGATTCTTTTCCTGACTTTGATAAAGGAATCTGGGATAATTATAAAGAACAATATGATATAACAATAACAATTTAATAATGACACATACAGAAAAGATTACAAAAATTAGATCAGACTTTGAAAGACTCTATGTAAACTTAGGAGATGTAAAAGACAAATCCTCTACTAAGTTTCAATTTAAATATAATGGAGATACTCCTATTGAAGGATTAGAGAAAACATGTGGTTGTACAGCAGATTTAGTATACAACCCTAACACTAAAATTATCAGTGGTACATTGAATTTAAATGAAAATCCTAATAATATAAATCAACCTGAAAAGTTTAAAGATTTTGAAAAAAACATAAGAGTATACTTTGAACCTAATGTTCCTAGTCATACAGTGACTAACTACATTAGAAAAACAAATACAAATAAGATTATAGTTAATTTAAAATTAAAAGGTACATTAGAATATTTACCCGTTCCTAATGCTCCAGTTAAATTATAATATATCTCTCCCCTGGAATATTTAGAAAGGCTGTCCTAGTCTTTCTTTATATTCCTTTATTTAAATAGATTATGAAAAAAGCTAAAGAGTATATAAAAAACAATGTATTTTCTATAGAGAATAGATACGGAGTACATACAGTAGTTTATGATGAAGAGGTTACGAAAGCTATAGAAATAGCTTATTTAGAAGGTAAATTAGAAAATGAACTTCATCCTTTAAATATATCAGGATGGAAAAAAGAAATTAATAAGTTATTAGAATGACAAATTACCAAAAAATAACAATAAGGAGACTGTTTAACCAGTTTAAAGAGTCATCAACAATATTAACAGAAGAGGACATTTATTATCACATAAAAGATCATGTAATAAGAATGGACTATAAAAAACATTACTAATATGAAAATATCATTAGATCTTAAAGCTAGGAGTATCTTAGTGGAAAGAGAATCAACATTAGGAGCATTAGTTGCTTTAGCAAAAAAGTTAGATAAAGAAGGGTGGGAAGACTTCACTATAGAATCTATTCCAAGTTTTGGCGATTTTCTCTCTAACGAAAATTTACAAGAAGATCCTTTAGAAGGATTTAGATGTTTAGGAACAGATTTTAACTCAAACAATAAAGCATGAGTTATAAACCCTTACCTCCAAATTTAACTATTAAGTCTAGTCCTATTGAAGGGCTAGGCTTATTTGCTAAACAAACTATCCCTAGTAAAGAACTTTATTTAGGAGTAACTCATTTATTTATAAAGGAATATAATCAATTAGAAAGAACACCATTAGGAGGTTTTATAAACCATTCAAAAAAACCTAATTGTGAAATAAGACAAGTATTAGATTATGACAATTTAGAAGTACATGAGCTAGTTACTTTAAGGTCTATAAAAAAAGGAGAAGAGTTATTTGTAAACTATGACAATGCTTTAATACGTCACACTAAAGATGAATATAAAGAAGTAAATTGGAAAAATTAGAAGAAGCTAAAAAATATGCAAGAATGCATGGCGGTACTATAGAGTACTGGTTAAATCAATTAATAGAAAAAAGAATGATTAAAAAAAGTATAATACAGTTATCAGCAGAATGGTGTGGTCCTTGTAGAGGACTCAGAGATAATATCAATAAGAATTATCTCTCCAAAGATGAATATAAGGATGTAGATTATAAATTTATAGATATAGATAAACCTGAACACATTTGGTGGAAAAACTTCATGGAAAAAAATGGAATAAAATCTATTCCTTTTATGTTTGCACAAGAGACAAAAGATGATGAACATTTACTTTTCCCGGTAGACAGACACAATCTAGAAGCTATATTTGAATACGCAATTGATGAAACTAATTATTTACAAGACAGCACACAGGAAACTGGAGAAGCCTCAAGTGATACCAGTGTGCAAGAAGTTCAAGAGTCAGGAGAAAGAGAAAAAGTGTAAGTGTCCTTCAACTGAATTTGATGATAAAAAACATATAATAACAATTCCATTTGGAAAGCATTATTTTGATTGTGGGTGTGAATATATATGTCCACCTTCAAAGTGTGCTAAATATGCAGAGAAAGGTGAGGAGTTAAGATTTCACTATAACTGCCCTAAATGTAAAAAATGACAAATAACATAGTAACAGGAAATCCAGATTTAGGATTCTTTGAACAGAACCCACAGTTAAAATATATTTCTGTTTTCAATGAAATTATACGGTCTTTTCCTGATAACTATGATAAGATCTTATGGGCTATTTATATGACTGAAGACCCGTCTTCCAAGTTGTATAATATGCCTAAAGATCAAAGAAGAACAGAAGTAGCTTCAAACTACTTAGAAGATTCTAAATTTAATTGGGAACAATTAGAAGAAATAATAGCTAAGTATGTGAAAGTATCTATGTCAAAAGAAAAGCTTATGTACAAAATGATTGTAGATAAGATGGAAACAATGGTCATGAGACTAAAATCTTTAGATGAGACTGAAGATAAAGACTGGAGAAAAATAATGAATCTTTTAGAGAAGAGTTCTAAGATATGGGACTCTTTAGATAAGGTAAAAGAAAGATTAGAGAATTCAGAGGAAGTAGGTACCATTAAAGGTGGTGCACAAAGATCATTCAGAGAAAAAAGAAACAAATGACAGAATTTAGTTTAGAACCACATGATATAATTCATGGATTTAAAATAGGACCAGAGTATAGAATACTAGTAGATGAAGACCAAATTAAACAAGGTTGGTTTTTCAGCTTTGGATTTTTCTTATTTACTTTAAATATAGTAAAATTTTATATCACAGATATAGATGAGTAAACTTTTAGAAGGACCAGTTAGGTTATTTCCACAGTTGTATGACATAAGTGGATTTGTAATAGGTGAACATCCCAAATATCACCCCCTTTCTCTTGACTATGAGACGTACTGGACTTCTATGGAAAGAAGATGCTTAGAAGGTACTTGGGAAGAAGATAGAGACGGTGAATTAGGAGGTTGGCGTTATATGCCCGGCTTCCTTTTTTATTATGCTAATATATGTAAAATTATTGATGAGTCAGATGATGGTGGTACAACAGTAGATAATCCTTTACTCAGAGATGTAGAATGGGTATTGTCTTATGCTTGGATGACTGCTAGAGGTTTTTCAGGTTTTGAACATGACAATGAATTTACTTGCAATAGATTAGTCTTGAAACAAGAGGAAGGTAAAGAACTGACCCCTAAAGAACAAATATCTCTAAATAAAGATAAGTATACTCTTAAGAAAGATGGTAGTCCAAAGAAGTATGTAGAAGCAAGAGAGTACTTATATAGAACTCATAATGATAACATGGGTAAAGCATTGTACAATAACTTTGCTTTAAATCTTATGATATTAGGAGCAAGGGGATTTGGTAAATCTTTCTTTGCTGCAAATGCTATTATAGGACATGAGTTTAATTTTTATGGTAAGAAGTATTATAATGAAACTTACTTAGATAACCCATCCCCAGTAGAAATCTTTGTAGGAGCGGCTCTTGCTTCTAAGTCTACTGATTTATTAAAGAAATTTACACTCTCACAAGAATATATAAAGAAAGAAGTAGGAGCATATGGATCAGGAGAAGAATTTATACCAGGATTTTTTCATAACAATACTACAGGATCTTTAAGACCTAACTCTTCTTATGAACACAAATATGCTTCTAAAGTAGGTGGAACATGGGTAGAAGAAGGTACAGGAACTAAGATTGCTCATGGTGTATATACTACAGAGAATCCACAAGCAGCTGTAGGAACAAGACCTACAGTAATGGCAATTGAGGAGGTAGGACTAGTAGGTAATTTATTATCTGTACATGGTGCTAATGAAACATGTATGATTAGAACCACTAAGTTTGGATCAGCTGTGTATTTTGGTACAGCAGGTAACATGGAAAAGATAACAGAACCCAAGATCATATTTGAAGATCCTGAAGCTTATAACATGGTACCTTTTAAAGACTCATGGGAAAACAGAACTAAGCCCATAGGTTTATTTATGCCTGCTTATTATGTAGATAACTCATTTAAAGATAAGAATGGTAATACTAATTTACAGCTTGCTTTTGAACAAGAAATAATAGAAAGAACTAAAAGACAAAAAGCTAAAAACTCTGCAGCATTAGATGAGTATATGATGGCACGTCCTCTTATACCTTCAGAGATGTTTTTAACTGCATCTGGTAATTTCTTCCCTGTAGCTAAGCTTAGAGAAAGATTAATTGAAGTAGAAGTATCTAATATATTTGAAAAGTTCTCTTCTGTAGGAATGCTTCATTTTCACAATGATAGAAAAATAGTAAGATGGGAAGAAGATGTAACTAGAAAAAAGTATGTACCTATTACAGGTATGAACCTAGATGCTTACAAGTCTAACATGTTTGGGGCTATAGTTATTTATGAACACCCTACAGACAGTATGCCTGAAGCTACTTATGATAGGGCTTTATATAAAATAACATATGATCCAGTAAAAGATGATAATGGTGGTACTTCTTTAGCTTCTATATTAGTATATAAATCTTATGTAGATAAAACATGGGAATCTGAAGAAGAGACATTACAACATGACTTAGTTGCTGAATTTATAGGAAGACCAGATAGAGTAGAAGATATACATGATATAGCTATTAAATTGGCTTTATATTTTAATGCTAAGGTTATGGTAGAGAATAACTTACCTGACTTTATTAGATATTGTAGTTTAAAAAAGTGTAGGCATATATTACAACCTACTCCTTGGTTAGCCATATCTAAAGTAATAGCTAACCCAACAAAAAAATACCAAGTAGGAGTTTCTATGAATCAGCAATTAAATGTTCAATGTGAACAACTGATAAGAAACCTTCTTTTGGAAGACTGGATAAAAGGAGAGGAGGAGTTTAATAATAAATACTTTTTACATAAGCTAAAGTCACCTAGATTACTCAAAGAGTTAATAGAATATGATAGAGAAAGAAACTTTGACCACGTATCTAGTTTAAAATTATTAGCATTATGGTTGTCTCAAGAAATAGAGCAGCCTATAACACAAGCTAAAAAAACAGATAGATACAAAGATATTGAAACCTTTTACAATAAACATATAAAAGGAACACAAAAAGAAAATCCATATTATGCCTATTAAAAGGAAAAAGAAGAATGCATATACTAATAAGAAATATAGAGATTCTAGTATAGCATCTTCAGCATTTAATCCTAAAAGAATACTATCTTGGTCTCAGAAAAAAGCTAATAGCTTTAGATGGGTAGAAGACTGGGTAGATTTTTATGACGCAGCTTCAGGCCCTTCTGATGATAAAACTATAGAAAAATATAAGTTAAATTATGATTTGTATAATGGTAGAGCTAAGACTCATAACTATTCTAATATGTGTTCTTCTGAAGAACTAACAGAGATGGGAATAGGTATGGATGCTGATCTTAGTAACATAAGACATCACCCTATCATAGATAATATTGCTAAAGCAATTGTAGGAGAACAAAAGAAAAGACCTTTACAACCTATTGCTATAGATACTTCTAGAGAGGCTTTTAATAATAGACGTAGAAAAAAGCTAGAATTACTTCAAGGATATTTAAAGAATAAAATAATAGCCCCAATTCAAGAAAGAATTACTCAAGGCTATATGCAAGAGTATGGTATACAAGATCCATATTCATTATCTCCTGAAGAACAAAAGGAGATGCAACAACAGATACAACAAAGAGTACAGTTTGAAACTCCTGAAGAAATACATGACTTTATGCAGAAGAACTATAGAGTCCCTTCTGAAATCCAAGGTCAAAAAATTATAGATTATGTTATTAAAGAGCAAGATGTAAAGTTCAAGACAGATGAGATGTTTAAGCATGCTGTCATTACAGGTAGAGAATTATATCATGTAGATATTAGACATGGTAATCCTTATTTAGAGATGGTTAATCCATGTGGGTTTGAGTATGGTGCATCTGATGATAGCTTATTTGTAGAAGATGGTGAGTGGGCTAGATATGAAAGAATAATAAAGTACAGTGATATATTCAATATGTATGGTGATATCTTAACTGCTTCTGATGTTAAGAAGTTAGATAAAATGTGTATTCTAGGAGGAGGGAATAATAGAGACAGGAAACAGAAGGTAGAGTCTAATCTAGTATCTGTAGTTTCTAATATGAGAGAAAGAGGATCTGAAATAGATATAGACATCAAAAGTAGAGAAGGGCAAGAGAAGATAAAGAGTTTAATGAATAATGGAGGATATAGAAGTACAGTAGAGGGCTATGATGAAATACGTCATTTGCACGTAGTTTATAAGGGAGTAAGAAAGCTGAAGGATATAACTAGAATCAATAAAGAAACTCAAGAGAAAGAACACTTTATAGTAGATGAGTCTTATGAATTTTCTAAGCTAAAGGGTGATATAAAAGAAAATATAATATATGCTCCTGAAATATATGGAGGAACTAAGATAGGTTATGGCTCTAATTCAGATGGAGATGGTGGTGCTCTATACTTGAAGAAGGGGCCATTACCTTATCAATACAGGTCTTTATCTAATCCTTTTGATGTAAAGCTTCCTTACTATGGTGCTGAGTATAATAAACTCATGAACAATAGTGAAAACGTATCTATCATGGATTTAGGTAAACCTTGGCAGTATAGGTATAATGTAGAGATGGCTAGATTAGATGAGGCATTAGCTTCAGATATAGGTAATGTATTACTTACTACAATGAATGCTAAGCCTAGAGACTGGTCTTGGAAAAAGTTTTATGAGTTCATTAAGTATGCTAAAATAGCACCACTTGATCTACATCAAGAAGGTATTGGGCCATTTGATGCTCAGTTTTTTAAGTCTGTTGATTTATCTAACATGTCTAAGATAGCAGAAAGAGTACAGTTCTTAGAGTATCTAAAGAGTCAGATTGCTGTATCTATGTCATACAATCCTTCTAGACTAGGACAACCTAACCCCCATGAAGCAGTCCATAATAACCAGCAGAATATTGTACAGTCTTCTTTTCAGACAGAAGAGATATTTTCTATGCACAATAAAGTAGTAGAGAATGTGTTAAATGGTTTGTTAGGTGCAGCTAGAATAGCCTATAAAGATAATCCAGTAAAGACTTCTTATATACTTGATGATATGTCTATAGCTGAATTAGAAATAGATAGTGAGTTAGCATGGAGGTCTGAGTTAGGTATATTCATAAGAAATAGTAGCCAAGATCATCATAATATGAATATAGCTAAAGAACTATTACAGCCTATGATACAGAATCAGTTGATTAATTTCCCTGATGCTATTAGGTTATTGTGGTCTAAAACTGGTGCTGAGGTTATGAATATTGCAGAGAAAGGACAAGAAAATATGGAGAAACGTCAACAAGCACAAGCAGAGTCACAAGAGAAAGCTATGCAACAACAAATGCAAATGCAAATGCAAATGGAAGAGTTTAAGCATAAACTAGATATGATGGCACAAGATAAAGATATAGCTCAGAAAGATAGAGCAGCTGCCTTAGATGCTTATAAATTTGCTAATCAGTATGATATAGATAAGAATCAAATTAATGATGGTATAGAAAAAGAACGTGAAAAATACCAGCATGAGAAAGAAGAAAACGAGAAAGATAGAAAGCATCAAAAGGAACTAGAACGTATAAAAGCTAAAAATAAACCAAAGGCTTCTAAATAAAACGCCATAGTAATCTAATTTTAAAACATAAATTTTAACTAACTATTAAATATTAATAAATATTTTATTTACCTTTAAAACTATTAGAAATGAGTCAAGATAATAATCAACAACCAGTATTTGAAATAGATGCAGACAATTCAGCATCTGGTTTCTTTAATTTACCTGAAGTAGAAGATATGGAAGGAGAGGGAACTGAATTTGAATACCAAAATGATCCAGAACCAATAGCAGAATCAGAAGATGAAGAAACTAATACAAACAATACTGAAGAACTTTCAGAAGGAAACCAAGATACCAGTGAAGAAGATGGCGAGGAAGATGAGGAAGAAGAACAACCAGAAGAGGAAGAAGAGCCAGAAGGAGATTCAGAGGGAGATAATGATAGACAAGATAATCCTTTAGAAGGATTCTCAGAAGCAGCTATAGTAGCTGAACATTTAAAATCTATTAATTTCTTAGATACAGAAACTGAAGTTAATAAAGAATCTGATTATAATGAACTAGTACAAGTATTAGTATCTCAATCAGAAAAAGTAGCCAGACAAAATATAGATGCAGAGCTAAGACAAAAGGGTTGGACAGATGATAATCTAAAATATGCCCAGTTTTTAGCACAAGGAGGAAGTCCAGGTGCAATATCTCAAGTATCTGCTTTAGAACAACTTGCAAATATAGATATCTCAGATGATGAGAATGAAACTAATAGAGAGCAAGTAGTAAAAGCCATGTATAAAGCCAAAGGGATAGATCCTGATGAAGCTACAGTATTTATAGATGCTTTAAAAGATGAAGGTAAATTAGAAACTAAAGCCCAATCAGCTAAAACTTTCTTTGAAACTGAAAGAAATAAATACAATAAACAAATTCAAGATGCTGCTGATGCTCGTAATGAGCAAATAAGACAAGCAGAAGAGAATAGAGTAAATCACTTTTCTCAACTTATAGATAAAGGAGAGTTAGGAGTTGTAACTATTGATGATTCAGAGAAACAACTATTAAAAGACTCTTTATTTAAGAAAACTGAAATAGTAAAAGTAAAAGATCCTAATGGAGGATATACTACTACTTTTGTTACTAAGTTTGATAAGTTATATAATGAATTACAGAGTGATCCAGTACAGCAATTAATATTTGCTAAGATGCTTTTAAACGGTTTTGATACCAGTGATGTAGCTAAGAAAGCTGAAGCACAAGCAACTGAAAGTGTACTTGATCTTTTAAATAGAAAGAAACAATCTAATAAACAAAGTAGAAAAAAGTCTAGTAAGCCTAAATATAAGAACGCTTACATAGGACAGTAATTAAATTTAAATTTTAGAGATATATTATGAGACCTAATGTTAGTAAATTTAAGGTGTACTCAGAGTCTACAAAAAAGCAAGACTACTGGGCTAATTATGCTGATGAAAATGTACTCTTAGCAACACATGCCCAATCTAAGGGTTTTGTGGATTTAACTGATCCAGTTATCAAATATGTATCTAGTGCTGCAGAATCACTTGTAGGTAAAAGAACTCCTTTACAGGATTTTTTACAAGGTTCAGGTAGAGTTAGAACAATTGATAGAGACTCAGTAAGATGGAAACTAAGAGGTACAGGTGAAGTAGCAGCCAGAGCCTTAGAAAATTTAAATCCAGGCGTTGCGTGTCCTGGTATACAAGGTACAGAATTTAGCATTAAATTAGATGTTGAGTGGTTTGTACCTGGTGATGTATTATTTCCAGATATTGCTAAAGAATGTCAAGTAGTAGTTCAGGGTTCTGAGCCTATTGCTGACGGTACTGGCTTTATTTATACAGTAGTATTAGTTAACAGAGACCTTAATTCATTTTTTCCTCCTTCATTACTTGAGAGTAATGTTAGATGGTTGAAAATGGATTCAGTTTATGCTGAAGGATCTGAAAGATATGGTTCTACTATATTTACAGGAATGTCATACATAGAGTTTGAATCTAGTTTAACTGATTATGGTAAAACATTTGAAGTAACTAATAAAGCTCATGACTTTAACTTAAGAGTAGATGCTTGTGATCCAAGTGGTGCACCTATGAAGGAATATCCTTCACAGATCATTTCTTACATGGAAGCAGAGTTTCTTGCTCAAGTTAAATGGGAAAAAGAATTAAGATTATTCTATGGTAGAAGTGCTGGTAAGAATATAATTGATTACTCAATTGGATATCATAGACGTATTGGTCCAGGACTTTTAGAGTTTTTAGAGGACGGTAACGTTATTGATTACCCACTTGAAGGAGGATCAATGAAACTATTTACTCAATACTTACAGACTGTATGGTTTGATAGAGTTGCTCCAGATCAAAGAAGTGTAACAGTATACACTGGTCAAGGAGGTTTACAACTTGTTAATGAATGGATCTCTGCTGAATATGCAGGTTCTTCTATTCAATCAGACTTTAATACATTTGTTGGTAAAGGAGCTAAAACATATGGTTCAGGATATCAAGGTCTTGTTTATAAGACTGCGTACTTCACTGAATTACAACTATTCCCATTTGGAAGAATTAGATTTGAGCATTGGCCAATTCTAGATTCTACTTACCTAAATGGTGGAATTAAGCATCCTAAAACTGGATTACCTTTATCATCTTACCAATTCATAGTTCTTGATTATGGTTTAGGAAACGGTGGTGGATCCAATATAGAGCTACTCAAACGTAAAGATTCAGAAGCATTCACATACGTATGTGGAACATGGTCTCCACTAGGTCCTATCAATGGTAGAACTGGAAGAGGTGGATACACAGCATCTGGTCCTCAACGTAGATACCAATTGTTCCATACGTGTACATATGGTATTAGAGTAAAAGATGTTACCTTGACTGCTTGGTTTAGACCAGCTGTCCAGTATTAATAACTATTAAAATAAATATTAGATGTCACAAAGACGTGCATTATTAACACCAAGAAAAGGCAGTAAGAAGTTTTATTCTGAAGCTAAAGAATACAAAAAAGTACTAACCAGAAATTCAGCAGGAGAACTATCAGACACAGGACAATATCAAAATACAGGTAATTATACTGGTGAGAGGTTTCCACAGTCAAGACAGTTTTTCAGAATTAAATGGTCAGAGTCTAAACAAATGTATCCAATTGGAGATATGAGTTTAGAAGAATTAAATAAACTAGTTCCTCAATGTGGATTTACAGATCCTAAAACAGATAAACTTATTGAGACAGCTAATAACAGAAGATTTGGAGATCCCTTCTTTGAGCATGTAGACTTATTTTTTCTTGCTGAAGAGGGTACTGGATCTTTTGATTTGCAAGACCCTAAACAGACTATTCTGTATGCAGGTTTTACAAATAATGTAGATATGAAAAGTTCTAATAATAATAATCCATTGTTAGATACTAGAGTTAAATATGTACTTACTGATCCTGATGAAGTAGAAGTAGATAAATCAAATAAGATTGATAAGCTTGTAGAAGCTATGAAGTTATTTGATGGGCTAAGCTTTAAGAAAATGTTCAAGATAGCAAGATCTATGGGGATTGGAGTTAATGAAGAAGTAACTCCAGAAACACTTAAATCAACTTTAGGAGAGGTTATACAAAATAACACTAGAACTATAAGCCCTGGAAAGACATTCCAAGATTATTTCATTGAATTAGCTAAGGCTAAAAATGAAGATCTAGAATTAAACTTTCTAGTTAGGTCAGCAATAAAGAAAGGTATTATTAGAAAGAAAAGAGGACAAGGATATCTATTTTATGGAAGTACTATTGCTAAAAAAGAAGAACTAGTTGTTCCATACTTTAAAGATCCTGCTAATCAAGAACAAGTGATTAAGTTAGAAGAAGCTCTTGAAGTACATGAAAATGGCAAGGAAGAATCAAAGAATAGCAAATAAGTATTTACATAGCACTATTAGAAGAAAGGTTCATAGAATCAATTCTGAAAAAGGAGCTTCTTTAAGTACTATAGACGTAGATGAATATATCAATGATGCTATTTGTGCTTACTATGAAAACATAGTTCAGTTATTTGAAACAACTGGACAAAAAAGAGAGGAGCTTAGATGTTTTGAACTTAAGAAGAAATATTATCCATGTAAAAAAGTGGATGATGTTTGTTGCTTAATGGAGTTTCCAGATAATTACTATAGACTATTAAGACAAAAAGTAATTGCTACTAGAGAAGGATGTTATGAAGAAGAGTGTGAAGATAAGAATTGTTATGATTTAGATGATACTACTGATTGTAGTTGTAAATCTCAAAAAAGAGAAATCATAATAAGAGTATGGCAAACAGATGATTTAGATGAAGGATTACAGAGTTGTTTCTGGGAACCATCATGGTTATGGTCAGAAGCTATAGGAGATGAAGGAGGAGAAGGACTATATGTTTGGCATAATGATGAGTTTCAAGTAGAAGAAGTGTGTATAGATTATTTAAGAAGACCAGGTTTAGTAATGTCCCCTTCTTTAATTGAAAATAATTGCGGGCCTTATGAAGATTCTAGGACTTGTGATATTATAACAAAAGATAAAGAGATTGATGATTTTACTCCAGAATCAATTAAAAAGATTTTAGACATAGCTGTCTTAATGGCTTTAAGAGATTTAGGAGAAGTCAGGGATTATCAAACTCAATATGATAGAATTTTAAAAACTGATAAAATACATTTAAATTAATTAATAAATTATGAGAAAAGTTAGAGAGAACATAATTGCTACGTGTGGGGATTTACCATTTTTTGGTAAAGATGCTCCAGAATGCGTATTCAATTGTGGAACGTCTGGGTGCTTTGGGCCCGGTGCTACTGTTAATGTTCTTCCTGGTCAAGGTGTTATCTATGATCCAGTTTCACTAATGACTATCACTCCAGGTTCTACCGTGGATGATTTTGATAGAATTGTGATTGGAGTAGGTGTAGACCTTACAGGTAACGGAATTTCAGATGCTATTAGGAAAAACTTTGGTGATACTTTATTTGGGTGTCATATTAAAGCAGCCACTTCAGAAGGGCCAGCATGTGGAGTACCACCAATTCAAGATCTATTATTCAAATGTACTTATTGTGATGAAGCATATTCAATCACTATAACTGTACAGAATGATCAAACAGAGCATGAATTCCCGTATAACAAAGATGCATGTTATACTTTCACAGTATTTACAGAATGCTGTAAGTGTGATGATTGTAAGCCAGAGCATAATTGCCAAGAGCTTGCATGTAAATTTGTATCTAAAATAAACGGTTGTGATTATGATAAGAGTAAAGACAATCCTGCATTTTTAAAACATGCTACACCTAATAAAGGATTACCTTTCTGGGCCACAAGACTATTTGAGAAATCATCTATGTATTGTATAGATGCAGTTGAAACTGATTGTGATAAATGTAATCACGTTGGTGCTATAACTACTGCTACAGTAGATGGTGAAGTTATTGAATTTAAAAATAACCTTAATCCTGTTACTGGTTTGACTCTTCAAGGTCAACTTGGAAATATCATAGATCAAGTAAATGCTAAATTACAAGGTAAAGGATCTGTTATCCTTACTAAAGGTGCTGGTAAATGCTGTCCTTTCCAATTACATGTAAACTCATGTGTTGAAGTAGTGTTCCCAGAATTGGAAGTATGTGAAGAATGGAACCCATTTGATCCTATTCCAGGAGAATCTTGTGATCAATGTACTGAACCTACTGATAATACATTTCAATGTGGAATCAGAATTATAGGTAAACCAGTAGATTATCCTTGTGGATGTTATCCAACACTAGTTGGTCCTTCTTGGTTATCTTCTAAATTAGAAATAGCTGGATTAGATGGATTCAGTTGTGGTGGATGGCACAAAAGAGAAGTTCAAAAATCAGAACCACCTCAGAACTTAGGTTTTGACTGGCAGCATAGAGAAGCTATGTCTGATTGTGGAGGTCATGGTAGAGGACAAAATGGATGGATTACTAATAGAGGACCTGTAGGATTACCAGATGGTACTGGTAGAGTATCTAATCTTCATGTAAAATGTGCAGATTCTTATTGCTCTTATATTCTAGAACATGGAATTCCTAATAGTAATAACGGTGTATCAGCCCCTTACAGAGAAGCCAGAGGTAGAACAGTTATTCTTATTCCAGCAGGTGATGCAACAACTATTCAGTCTTTTGAAGATTGTATAAATCCTTATATTACAAGTGCAGGATGTCCAATTAAGTGTTCTATAACTTGTGCTACTGAGTATCCATTGCTAGACAAACTTGGTGAACCACTTTTAGATAGTGAAGGTAATCCTGTAGATCCAGCAACTACTACAGATCAAGATCAGATAGAAGGTCAATATACAGACTCAACTACTGGTAAAGTAAAAGGTAAATACCCAGACTCTAACGGATATAGATATTAATAATAATGGCTAAGAAAGCAACAAATATAGTAACAGCAGCTAAAGGAACACTTTATGCAGCTGTAAAGAAAGGTGAAAGAAAGGGTTTTAATACTCTAAATGACGCCATAGCAAAAGTGTTTTCTTGCTGTGGACCAGATTGCTGTGAAAACGTATATAGATGGTGGGACAAGGATACTTGTGAATGCTATGTAGAATATGTTTTTGGAGGAGCAACTGTTTTAGAATTAGAATCTGACTACAAAGTAAAGAAAGCAAACGGAGATTTTAACTGTTAAATAAATCTATGAACTGTTCTTGTATAAGAGGTGATAAATTCAACTTCTTTGTACGAGCTATAGATTCAGAGAATATTCACTATCAGGACCTGTCTCAATGGATGGGTCCTGGTGACAGTGAATATTATTCTATTCCTGAGAATTTTAACTTAAATGTTATAACTCCAGGAAAATTTAAGGCTGTACAAGTAGAAGTAAAAGCTTTAAATTCTACTGTCATTACAGCTAAGGATTTAAAGATACCTAAAATTAAAGATGGGATCTACTGTTTTCAAACAGAAGAAATATGTGGTAAAGTCTATAAAAAGACTCAAGCATTATTACCTGACATTGAATGTAAGATAAAATCTTTATACACCCAAGATGAAGAAGTAGATAAAGAATCTATTTCTGAAGTAGAGTGCTTTTTAAAAGCAGTACAATATGCTGCTGAAGAAGGTAATACAAAACAGGCTCAAGAGGCATTAAACGTTTTAAACGTCCTCTTATCAAATTTAAACTGTAATTGCAACTGTGAGTAACTGTACAAAAAATAACCCTTGTTCTTGTAAAGGAACACCCAACTTTGGACCAACTAGTTTATGTGGAGGATGTCCTCCTGGTAAGCCTTGTCCACCTAAATGTAAGACACCAGGAACCTGCTTAGAGTTGTGTTCACCTATAGTCCAACATGATGATCCTACAACTCCAGGACCTTGTGGACAATATGGTACATCTGATCTTACAACATTCAAACATAATTTTGAAGTGTGTGGAGATATTACTCCTACTTACTCCTATGTCTCTCATGATGCAGGAGTATTTGCTAGTGCAGATGTATCTCTTTCGGGTATAGTAACTTGGTCTACATTAGGACCAGACACTTGTGGAGAATATGGAGAAATAACATTTAAAGTATGTTGTGGTAAATTTTCTGCAATTG
>Ga0114957_1002765_pt1 | contig 16374 bp, 20 predicted proteins | sample BantaG_FD_87175 | JGI IMG/M metagenome (GOLD analysis project Ga0114957, IMG submission 87175) | Marine algal microbial communities from Bantry Bay, Ireland - BantryBay_4 metaG | ecosystem: Host-associated > Algae > Red algae > Unclassified | place: Bantry Bay, Ireland | collected 2014-11-21 | reverse complement strand
GCGGGCGGGCCGGCACGGCCCCCAGCAGCGCCCCCCCCCCCCCTCGGTGTGTGTGGTTGCCCCCACGGTCGCCCTGTCCCCCCCACCCCCCGTGCCGGGGTGCTATCGGCGCTCCGGCGGCGGGGCGGCGCCATCTGCGTCCCGCTGGTGCGTGGATGGGCGCGCGAGGCGACGCCACGCACTGCGGCTCCCATGGCGCGGCAAGTGGTGGTTGCCGCCACCCAATTTGCCTGCGGGCCGTCAGCTGAGGCCAACGTACGGCGGGCAGAGCGGTTAGTGCGTACGTTCTGAGGTGCTCTCTTTTTCCTGGGTGACTTGTTTTTCGTCTCGCACTCGTCTCATGCGTGAGGGCGGCTCAACAGGCCGTGTGGCCAACTGTTTTGGTCCCAGTGCTTATGAATGCGATGCCTTTGTGCGACGTTGTCGCTGCTGCAGCTGCTTGTCGTCGAGCGGGTGCGGCGGGCGCGGCGTCGCTCGGAGCTGCACAGGTGGGGGCGGTCGCCGCCGCCGCTGCCATTGCTCTCGTCCCCGTTGTCGGCCCCGTCATGCCCTTTGACGTCGCCAGCTTCTCTGAGGGTCTGCGTGTTAAGGAGGTGTTGTCTGGCGTCCGGTAGCGGCTACATGGAAGAGCTGGTTGTCAACCGTGAACGGGTGCTCCTGAGGTCGTCTGTGGCGGCAGCCTGCGGTCTTGTACCGCCGCGTAGTTCTATCTGCGTGTGGCCGTTGCTGCTGCGCCACCGAGTCTTGGCGGAGGCGCTGTGGTTGGGCGGTAACATGGATTGCGCGGCGTGTGCTGCTCGCCGCGGTGTCGCCCCTCGCGCTAGGTCACACCTGGTGCGCTTTCTGGTCGCACGTTCTTTGTTTTTATTGATCCAGCGTTGCTGACCACATTTACCTACTTGCTTTTCCTTTTCGCGCGCCTCGTTGGTCTTGTGCTTGCATTTCTTCATTCGAATTGCTCTCTGTGTGTCGTCGTCGTTCTGTGCTCTTTATACATGTGCCGTGTTGCAGGCGAGGCTGCGGCCAAAGGTGCTCATATTATTTTGCTGCAGGAGCTGTTTGAGACACAGTACTTCCCTCAAGTTCAGGATGTACGTGTGGTGCTTTCGCCTGGCGCGCCCGTTGATTGCTGTTGACGCTGTCACTTTTTTCTGTTTTCTCTGGATATCGCCTCTGTATGCGGTTCTGTTCTTCTGTGCTCTTGCTGACGTCCGCACCATCGGCATTCTCGGCCCTACCACCTGCATGGATGTTTGCCTCTTACTCTCTTTTGTTGCGTAGGACTACTTCAGCCTGGCGCGCCCGGCTGCCAACAACCCGCTGCTGGCTCGCTTTCAAAAAGTTGCCGCGGAGCTTCGTGTGGTGCTGCCCATTTCTTTTTTCGAGCGGGCCAACCACGCGTACTTCAACTCCCTGGCGATGATTGACGCGGACGGTACCAACCTAGGGATCTACCGCAAGACGCACATCCCACAGGGACCTGGGTATGCAGAGAAGTTTTATTTCAGCCCTGGCGATACGGGCTTCCGTGTCTTTCGGACGACCTATGCGGCGGTTGGGGTGGGCATTTGCTGGGACCAGTGGTTTCCTGAGACGGCTCGCTGCCTCGCGCTGGCCGGAGCTGACCTGCTTCTCTTCCCCACCGCCATTGGCTCAGAGCCGCAAGACCCTTCTATAGACTCGTCGGCACACTGGCGGCGGACGATGGAGGGTCACTCGGCGGCTAACATTATCCCGGTAATTGCGTCTAACCGCATCGGACGAGAGGTGTTTCGGACGCGGCTGTCGGCGGCACGCGCGGCAGCGCAACCGACGCCTCAGCCGGGGGCGCTGCAGGCGCAGCAGATACGGCAGCAGGGCCTTGCTGCCGCGGCGCCAACAAGTCGCTCGGACGCTTCCAAGGCAATCTCTGCTATGGGTGCTGCGGCGGGTGTGGTGGCAGCCGGGGCAGCGGCCGTAGACCCGACTGTGCGCTTGACGGGGTCGGCGGACGATGACCGGGCGCGTGCCGCGTCGGGAGAGACAACCGTGGCCCTGGCGGACGGGGCTGGTGTCGACGGCCGCCCTGACGCCGCGGCGGTAGCGGGCCAAGTCGTAGGCGCTACCGTCAATGCCAATGGTCACCGACCGGCCGAGGACGGGGCGGACTCGCTCGCGTTCTACGGCAGCACCTTCATCACCGACCAGTGGGGAGAGGTTGTGCCGTCGGCGGGCCGTGATGAGGATCGGACACGGGCGCTACCTGCCGATGGGGTAATCGGGCTGCCCGACGGGACGGGTCCCGACCCTGCCAACGCCGTCGCCGGCGGCGGCGCGGGAGTCAAGGCGGCTGGAGGGTCGGCCGTAGACGCGGCGCGCGCGGGCGTTGTGGGCACTGATGCCATCACCTTTTACGGCAGCAGCTTCATCACGGACCAGTGGGGGGAGGTGGTCGTGTCCGCAGGTCGTGACGAGGAGGCTATCCTGAGCTACCTCTTTGATCTGGACGTGAATGACCAGGACCGACGCCAGTGGGGCCTCTTCCGCGACCGGCGACCGGAAATGTACCGGACGTTGCTCTCTCTCGACGGCCACTCCCCAGCGGGCGGTGCTGGGCTCATGGGCGTGGCGCCTATGGTCCATGGTGCGGCTCCGGCAGGGGCTGGCAACACCTACCTCCCTCCGGGGGTTTTGCCTGCGGGGACTGCAGGCAAGCAGCAGCCGTATGTCGCGGGAGCGGCGGCGCCGATGCTGCCACTGGGGCTTAACCGGGCGCTGGCGCAGACAAGGCCACCCTTCTCAGGGCCTCCCTCCCAGCTGTTTCCCAACGCAGGACAGGGCCACAACTCCCAGATGGGGGTGCTGATGCTCAACCAGCCGCAACGACTTGATGCGGCGGCTCGTCATGGTGGTGCGCCCGAGCACCATGGCGCGGTAGCTGCCACGGCGGGTCTACCCGCTGGTGCAGCTGTTGGCTTAATGCCGATGCAGCAGCACGGCCACACGCTGGCACCTGCGCGGGGGGCTTACCCCGGAGCGCCTAACCAGCTTTTTGGTACGTCGGCTGTGTCGATGGGGTCGCTGTTGATGGCGCAACAACGCGGTGAGGCGGCACATACCAACGGTCAGACGGCAGTGGCGGCAGCGGCGGCAGCGGCAGCAGCTGCACCTGACGCCCACGCTGCAGCGGCCGCAGCTGCGGCGGCTGCGGGGGCGGGTCCCGCGTCAGCGTCGATGCTGCCGTTGCCATTGCAGACGCATCAGTTGGCGCCAAGCCGCACTCCCTTCACGGGGCCTCCGGCGCAGCTCTTCCCGACGCCTGTGCCTGGGGCGCAACTAGGGTCATTGCTCTTGCCTCAAGCGCCGGGTGCGCCTCGGGACGAAACAGTGGTGGTAGGCGTGAAGAGTGACGCGCACGACGTGACTTCGCCACTCGCGCCCGCTACCGCTGTTGCTGCCGCCGTGGCTGCGTCAGCCGCAGAGGCTGAGAGCCAACCGCCCCCCGTGGACCGTGCCGACATTGACGGTGGCGCTGGCGCGGGGGCAGTCGCTGAGACTGTCGAGGGCGGCATTGGGAGTGGCCGAAGCGGCATGGACGCCAACGACGCGACCGCCCATGAGGCGTCGTTCATTGGTGAGGTGCGGGATTCGTCGCAGCGGCGGCCAAGAGGGCGCTGCTGGTCGTGCCGAGCCAAGACCACGTACGAGTGCAAGAAGTGCGTGCCGGGGCCGGTGCCTCTATGCAACCGGGTACCACGGGAATGCTGGTGGAAGTACCACGCCGGCGAGGTCACCCCTTTTGTGCCGTCCCGTCGTGGTCGCAAGCGCAAGGCCGAGGACGATGACATGCCGATGGCTGCGGCGGGTGACGCAGCGGGCGACTACGGCAGCGGCGCGGAGGGGGCCGGCGACAGCGGAAGTGCGGGGGCGGATGCGAGTATTGGGGACATCGGGCAAACTGATACGAACGACGGGGACGAGAGTCTGGCTGTGCCAGAGGCCAGGGTGGTCGCCTGACGTTGACCGTATTGGGGACTCTCTTTTTTAAAACGACTCCTTTGTGAGAGGGTCTGAATATCGTTCGTGTTTCCTGACACGATACCACACACGACCAGAGGAAAACGAAAAATGTGTGCGATGGGGGGGTAGCTAGACTGTTGCTCAAGCAGAGTTCAAGCACATGCTGGACCGTCAAGATGTCCAGAGGTATGTTCACAAACCCATACTTTGACGGCCATGACAACCACACTTCGTCCACGACGCCATACCGCTCAACCAACCCTTGGTCAAGCCCCGCAATGCCGCCGGTCCGTGGCAAACCCCATGAACCTAGTCCACTTGCCACCTCAAACACCTCACAGCACCTGTACTCATACACATCTCAGCATCCGCTCATACACCCTTCTCGTCATCCCAGCCCCTTCCTCTCTCCCTCTTCTCAGCGCTGCTTACTCAAAGACCACCTGGCTGATCTTGGGAAAGTTGCGCTTGAGCCGCTGCGTAATCTCAATCTTCACGCTGTTGATGGCCGCGCCCGTCCCCTGCATCTTGAGTCGCACCACCGGCAGCGCACTGTCGGGCGTCATCTTGACCAACTCAATCCCCCCCCCGGCGACGTTCAGGAACGGGCGCACCTCGTTGAGCACTCCCTCCACGCCCTCGGGGGTCAGCGGGGGGCCTGCCGGCTCGACTTGACAAACCTCCTCAATCTCGGGGATGGCCTCAAGCAACCGCCGCTCGATGCCCATCTTCATCGTCATCATGGAGCTCGGGCAGGAGCCGCAGGCGCCTTCCAAAGCCAACCGAACAGTCGCGCCATCGATTTCGGCGACCGACACGTTGCCACCGTCGGCCATCAGGTACGGCCGCAGCTCATCCAAGACCGTCTCCACATTCGCCAGTGTCAGAGGCAGCACCGATGAGGGGGACGTTGAGCTCGACACGAGCTCCGCCCCGCCAGCGGTCGACGGTGGCGCTTGTTGCATGCGGAGGGCGGCACGACGGGCGGGGCGACAGACACCAGCCGCAGGGCGGGCCGCCGTCGACGCCACCGATGCAGAGGAGGTGGGTAGCAGGGACGTGGCGCCCAGGGCTGTGGCACCGACAAAGGCCATCGTCACAGCACGCAGGAACACCAAGGAGGGTAGCGGGCGAGGGGTTGGGCGGCGGTAAGGGAACTGTGCGGCAAGGGTGGAGCCGCTTCGACTGGTCACGACACTTGAACCGAGCACTTAACGTCGCGGAGGTGCCGGGGGTGAGAGTAGATAGGAAAGACACAAGCAGCGGGCTTCACGACGTCCAGTACGCCACGGCTGCGGCACAACGTCGACGCAGCTCTGCTTGGCGAGCTGGAGTGTTGCTCACGGCCGTTGCAAACTCTGCCTTCGTCCACCAATAGAGGGCTGTGACGACCTTCCTTCGTGACCTCCCGTAAGTTCTTGCTAGAGAGGAATTTTAAACACACAAGACGTGGAATTCCTCGTTCTCAGACGGTACACCGCGGTACAAACATACGCGGGGATCCCCCGTATGTCTGTACAGTAGCGGCATACCCCGTCAACGTGACGGGCTCGGCCAATCAAAACAACGATACGTCGGTGTATTTATCATGACACGGTCTGCAACTGCGAACGGGCCTCAGAACGCCCATCCAAACAACATCCAAAGCCAAGCGGTATCCCATCCCAAACTCTGTTGGATGGGCTTGGATGAGCAGGACGACACAACATCCGAGGCACATCTAAAACCCATTTGGCTGGAGATTCTGCCGGCGGTGGCGATGGATGGAGTCACTCAGGTTCGAGACGTGGCACTGTCTGTCTCTTTGAACGTGCATCTCAGACTGTCCAATTGGCCAATCGCAGATGCGTGGTGGGTGGTGGGTGGACCGATAGGTCCACTTGCATCGCCTCTCGAGGGACAGTGTAAGTTGATCGCGACACGTCCCCCCTTCGGCCTTTGGTGCAGGCCCTCGGTGACGCGCTGTCAGTGCCCCTGCGTTGCACTCCTCTGGGACACGGTGGACTCGGCCAGAGTCGCTTGTGTCGCGGTCGGGTCTTCTCGGATCCGCTGGCACTCCCACCGCCATCGCGGTCGGGTCTGCCCGTCTGTGTGCGCGCGGCTGCCGTTGCGTTTTGCTGTTTCCCCTCTGGGTGAGCACCTGCTGCTGTTGGGGGGCCGAGTGGTGTGCCCCTCCGCTCAGGCCTTCCTTGCGCCTTGCCCTCTTACCTCTGTCCCTCTTCCTCTCCACCCCACCCAGACCTGCCGCGGCGCTGGGCGCGCGGTTGTCGCGGTCATGGTGCTTCTGCACGGCTACCTGGACATCCAGATCATCTCTGGGGCAGACCTCGGCAAGGTCAAGCCCAAGGGCTTCTTGAACCGCCTCTCGGCTCTGGCCCTGCAGTCGGGCACGGACCCTTACGTGTCCGTGGCGCTTGGCGGCAAGAACAAGTATTTCCAGTCGCGGGTGATCAACAATTCATCCGACCCGGTGTGGGAGTCATTCGTCCTACTGGATGTGTGCCATGAGCTTGACTTCGTGGAGCTCCGTGTCAAGGGCGCCGCCCGGCCGGGCATTGGGCGGACGCGCAAGCTCGGCCGCGTCGAACTCCCCGCCGACGAGCTGGTCCAATCGGGGTCGATTGAAGGCACCTACAACCTCGTGCCGTACGGGGGCGGCGACGATGACAGCGATGCGGAGGAGGGGCACCTCGGCTCTGTGGCGGTCAAGATGCGCCTGCTGCCGCTCGACGCCTTCGCTGACCGCCTCGACGTGCCGGGCACGTACTTCCCTCTGCGGACGGGTTGCCAGGTGCGGCTGTACCAGGACGCTCATGTGGACGACGGCGAGCTGCCGGCGGTCGACGGCTCTTCCTATACGCCGGGCTGCTGCTTCCGCGACATGTCCAACGTCATGGAGGCGGCGCAGGACTTCATCTACATCACGGGGTGGTCGGTGTTCACCGAGATTTCGCTACTGCGGGAGCGCCACGGGGGGGGGGATGACCCTGAGACGCTCGGTGCGTTTCTCAAACGCAAGGCCGAGGAGGGTGTCCAGGTGCGCATCATGGTGTGGGACGAGCTGATGAGCACGTCGGGGAGCGTGCTCGGCCATGACTTTGAACACAAGGGCATGATGATGACGCACGATGAAGGTACGTGGGGTCCACATGCGGGAGGACAGATGGGATGTGGGATAAGCGTGGGCGGGCGGGCAAGGGGGGACGTCTCGAGCAGATTGTGCGTGGTGCTGCCGGTCGATGAGGGTAAGCCCCGGCCGCGAGGCAGGCACATGTCATCTGGGTGCCGCCAGGTTCTAACTTTGCCAGTGGCTCTTTCCTGTTTTCTGTCCTGCCGTCCCTTTCGTCTGCTTGATGATGTCCAACAGAGACGCGCGAGTACTTCAGCGGCGTCGGCAACGTTGTGGTAGTCAAGGCTGCCCGTAAGAACGATTCGGACGGGCCGCTGGCTGACTTTGGCTCGACGGCCATGTTTACGCATCACCAGTACGTCGGCTGTTGCGCGCTGCATTCCGTGCCCCGCTGTGTTTGCGCCGTTGCTTGGGTGAGCTCCGGCTCCTTGCTGTCGTTGGGGGCTCTTGACACTGACGGACGTCCGGTGGTTATTTTTGTCTATTGCTGTGTGGCTGCCGTTTCCTATGAGCAGGAAGACCATTATCTGCGACGCTGAGCCCGAGGATGGGGGCGACAAGCGCCGTCTCGTCTCCTTTGTCGGCGGCCTGGACTTGACGAACGGGCGCTTCGACACGCCGACGCACTCCCTCTTCCGCTCGCTCGCGACGACCCACCGCCCGCCCGACTTTCATCAGGCATGCGTGACGGTCGGGCCGACCAAGGGCCCCCGTGAGCCGTGGCACGACCAGGCCGGCCACGTTTCCGCGGGCGCCGCCTCGTGGGACGTGCTACAGAATTTTACGGAGCGGTGGCGTCGCCAGGCGGGGGACGAAGAGCACGCGCTCGTCGACATCTCGGGGCGGCGGTACGTGTCGGCCGAGGAGGAGGAGGAGGCGGGGCGCCACCGCCAGGACGCGTGGAACGTGCAGATTCTGCGCTCAATCAACGAAGCGTCGGCGATGTTTGAGGACAACAACTCGCCGGGGCTCTTCACCCGCCGCCGGGCTCTCATCGATCAGAGCATCCACCACGCGTACATCCACCACGTGCGGCGGTCTAAGAAGTTCTTGTTCTTTGAGAACCAGTATTGTACGCTTCTGGGTCTTCTGTGGTTGGGGGTGTTTGCAATGCTGCCGTTGCTCCAAGTGACATTTTTGTGTATCCGCTTGCTTGTGAGTGCTCGATCTCGTTTGGATTGGCCCCTGACTGCTGCGGTCCATTTGTTCCTGTACCTCCGGTCCTTTGCTCCCCCGTTTGGTTATCTACTTGCACTCGTTCATTTTTTCAGGGCTGGGCTCGAGCACCCACTGGCTGGAGAACAAGAACGAGTCGGCGGACCACCTGCTGCCGGTCGAAATCGCGATGCGCGTCGCCCGTGCGATCACTGCGCACGAGCCGTATCACGCGTACATCATGATCCCCCTCTTCCCCGAGGGGCCCCCCGCGTCTGGGTCTGTGCAAGAGATCCTGGCATTCCAGTACCAGACGTTTGCGATGATGTACCGGGTAGTGGCCCAAGCCATCCGCGGGGCCGGCACCGACGAGGAGCCGCTCGACCGCCTCTCCTTCTACTTCTCCGCCATTCGCGAGACGGAGCGCGGGTCGGAGGCGGTCGACGACGGCGAGTTTGAGAATGAAACTGAGGAGCTGTTGTCGCAGACGCGGCGGCACTCGGTCTACTGCCACTCAAAAGCCGTTATCATCGACGACGCCATCACCATCATCGGAAGTGCCAACTGCAACTCGCGGAGCATGGACGGCGCGCGGGACTCGGAGATTGCCTTTGCGGCCTACCAGCCCGCCCACGTGTGCGGGGGCGGGCGGAGTGGCAACCCGTCGGCGTCTGGGCGCGACCTCCCTCCCGCCTACGCCGGCGGCCGGGCGTCGTCGCGCTCGCGAGGCCTTCCCGGCACGTCCTCCCGTGGCCTCCCAGAGGGCACCGCTTCCCGCTCGCGGGGCTTCTCCTGGGGTGACAATGGGGGCGGCGACGACCACGACGACGACGATGACGCACGGCGCCGTCGCCACCAGCAGCAGGGCCGCTACGGGGGTGGTCACGGCGGCGAGCGCCATGGCTCTGGCGATGATGACGACGACCGCGGCCGCCGCCACGGGCGCCACGGCAGCGGCTCGGACGATGACGACGACCGCCGCCGCCGCCACGGGCGCCATGGAAGCGGCTCGGGTGGTGATGACGACGACCGCCGCCGCCGTCACGGGCGCCACGACGATGACAACGACGGCCGCCACTCCGGGTACGGAGGTGGGAACCAGCAGCAGGAACATGCTAGCGGGTACGGTGGCGGCGGTTATGGGCAGACGCAGCACGAGTCGGGCGGCTATGGCGGCCACCAGCAGGAAAGCCACGGCGGCGGCTATGGCGGGCACCAGCAGGCGAGCCACGGCGGTGGCTATGGCGGGCACCAGCAAGCGAGCTACGGCGGCGGCTATGGTCAGCCGCAGCAGCACCAGCAGAATGCCTATGGCGGCGGCGGTTACGGACAGCCTCAGCAGGAGTCGGGCGGCTATGGCGGGCACCAGCAGGCAAGCCACAGCGGCGGCTATGGCCAGCCAGAGGAGCACCAGCAAGGCGGGTACGGCGGGGGCGGGGACCAACACCAGTCGGGCCACGGTGGCGGTTACCAGCAGCACCAGCAGAGCTCGTACGGAGGCGACCTCCAGTCGCAGCCGCACCGCCCGTCGCATGCCTCCGGCGGCGGCGGGGGCGGCGGCGGCATCCCCCGCGGCGACATCCACAGCTTCCGCCTCAACCTCTTTGGCGAGCATCTCAACTGCTACGACCCGGTCTTTGAAGACCCGTCGAGCATCGAGTGCGTGCGCAAGGTGCGGGAGATTGCGGAAGCCAACTGGGAGGCGTACGTGTCGGACGAGGTTGTGGAGATGCACGGCTGGTGCCCGTACCCGATCGAGGTGTCGCAGTCGGGGCGGGTGTCGACGCGGGTGACCTGCTTCCCCGATACGGAGGCCAAGGTGGCGGGCGCCGACGGCGCGTTGCCAGACATCCTGACGACCTAGGCGGTGGAGGAGGGGTGTGCCTCAGAGTCGGGGGGAGTGGTTGGGCGGCGTGCGCGGGAAGGCGCCTTGGGGGTCGGGTTGAGGTTGTTCGTTAGTACTTTGCCACAGGTTGATTCTGTGCGCCTTTGTTTTTTTGAGGAGGGTATCTGTGAGGAGTGATCGTGCTTTGTCTTGTTTGGTGCCTAGTTGCATCGTTGGCAAGCAATACCCGCGGGTCTCCGTCCACGGGGGCAGGCGCGCGTGCTGATGCCGCCCCGCAGTGCGGCGCGGCGCCCCCCACGCACCGCCGCTGTCCAGCACCGCCGCCGCCGCCGCCGTCGCCCCGCAGGGGCACCCGCACCCGCCACGCGCACCCCCCTCCCCCCCCGCGTCCGGTCCGCAGGTGCGACGGAGTAGACGGCGGGTGCGCCGCCGCCCGCCCGTCCCGTCGCCGGTGGGCAGGCGCCCCCGACGCCACCCGCGGCCGCCCAGCACACCGACCGACGGCCGACGCGGGCGGCGCGTCGTGTGCGCGCCGCCGCCGCCCCCGCGCGCCCCGCGCCGCCACCGCGCCGCCGCCAGAGCGGTCGCGGCGGCTGGCGGAGCCCGCGGCGCTCGCAGTGGCCCCGCGCCGCGACGCTGCCCGACGCGCCGGCGGCCGCGTGCGTGACGCCCTGCTGCGCTGCCGCGCAGGCGCCCACGGAGGGGTCGCTGTCCGCGACCGTGGGGTTTTGGTGGGCTGGGGTGGCGCCGCCGCCAGACGCACGCGGCGCCCCGCACGGCCGCAGGGCCCTGCAGTCGGCGGCGCTGACGCTCCTGCCTCGGCGCCGTGCGTCGGTCGGCCATTGGTCCGCAACAGCCGACGCCGCGGCGGTCGGCAGTGGCAGCGTTGTTTGCCCACCACCGCGGCCGCGACGTGCGGCGCGGCGCGACGGGTCCGCTACTAATCTGAGAGGGGTGGCGACCGCCGCCTCCGCGGGCGGTGGCGGGACCGTTGGCGGCCTCGCGGCGCCACGCCCGCACCCCATTCACTGTGGCCGCCGGCGCGGGGCGCGCCCCAGCTGGGGACTACGGGCCGGTGGGGCGGCGTCGTACAGGAATCGCGCGCGTTTCTTCTGCGCCACGTGAGTCAGCCGCTCCCAGCCTTCTGGAGAGGACCGTCGAGGTGCTGACGCCCGTTATTGGCCGGCTCGTGGCAACGTCGGCGGTCGCGTCGGGTGCGCTTGAAGGCCGGGCCCCCGACGGTCGCGGTCTGGGTTCATCAACACTGCTACACCGCCTGTCGACGAGGCGGTGAGCGTGGTCGACATCGCCGGTGCCTGGAGTTCATATTCCTACAACGCCGCGTCCTTCAAGGCGACACAGGTGGACCAACACGGCTTCGATGGCGATGCGTCGCCAGTTGACGACCACGGGACACAGGCAAGTATATTTAGAATTCCGATGTTTCCAAATCAAATTCAATTGATCTGTTTCCCTTCACATGGTTCTGGGGGCCCACAAGGTTCAGCCGGCGTTTGCGTGTGCGCCACGTCGACCAAAACGCAGGGCTCCGATTGGCTGAAACGCCGTCCTAGGAGATGTGAGATCTGCTGATCTCCCAACCAATCGCTTCGAGCCATCTTGGCACCACTCGGCGGCCGCCGTCGTTGACTCAAAGGGGCAGTGGAGGGCGTTTGGGGCGACCCTCGCGGGTTCCACACAGGAGGAGGGGGCACTGGCGCAAGCATTGGTGGGGGGGTCCTCTGTGGGTCTCTGCAGAGGCACCCATCTGCCGGTTTGGCATTTAAACGGCCGCCGCTGCTCGTCGTGCAAGCCTGCTCCCACGTGCACTCAACGCCACCTCCCTTCCGCTTCTCCCAATCCAACCGTCGTCGTCCTCCCACTATCCTCTACGTTCTCCCCCCGCCGCCTCTCCTTTTGCACGCCCACTTGCCTCACCCGACCGCCTCCCGCTCTACCATCACGATGGCCGCCTTTGCCCCCGCCGCAGCCGTCGGCGTCTCGTCCTTCGCGCCTGCCGCCGTTGCTTCCGTGTCGGCTCGTCCCGCCGTTGCCGCCCCCGTGGCGTCCCGGTCGGCGGCGCGCATGACCTTCTCGTCGGGTGGCCCGTCGCGGTCGGGGGAGACCATTGACTTCTCGGACGTGGATCTGACCGAGGCCGGCACCCAGTTTTCTGGCATGATCTTCTCGCCCGACACGGCCGACGCGCCGTTGTCGCGCGCCAACGTGGGCTTCTCCGAGAACTGCCAAGATGCGGTCAACAACCAGATCCAAGTTGAGTATACGGCCAGCTACGCCTACCATGCCATGTTTGCCTACTTCAACCGCGACACGGTGGCCCTGCCGGGCTTTGCTAAATACTTTGAGGAGCAGAGCCTCGAGGAGCGCACCCACGCCGACGAATTCATGCGCTACATGAACAAGCGCGGCGGGCAAGTTGTGCTCAAGCCGCTGGCTGTGCCGAGCATGAGCTTCAACAACAAGGACGGCACATCGGACGCGGTCTACGCCATGGACCTGCACCTGCAGCTGGAGAAGTTTGTGTGGCACAAGTTGGAAGAGGTGGCTGCCGCCGCCAATGCCGACAACGACCTGAGCCTCGCGGATCTCATCGATGACTACCTGCAGGAGCAGGTGTCGGCGGTCAAGAAGGCGGCCGACATGGTCGCGCAGCTCAAGCGCGTCGGCACCCCGCACGGCGTGTGGCACTTCGACCAGGAGGTGCTCGGCGGTGAGGAAGCCCAGGCGTAAGTGCTCGTCATGTGACGACACCTGCGACTGGTCGCTGCTTTCGCTAAGAAGGGCGTGGGGGATGCAGCTGGTGCTCCTGGCAAGAACTCCGGACCCTCGTTGGCCGTTTAGGTGTGGTCCTCGTGGTTGGATCATGGCGGGGCTCAGCGAGGACGGACGTGCGACAGTTGGTGGCCGCTGATGATGATCTGCTCCTGTGCGCGGGCGGTGCAGAGTTCTTCCACTGTTCGTGGGTGCGGGCTGGACGCCCTTTGTTTTGTCGGGTTGGTGCCGGGATTGCCCGAGTGTGAAAGAAGCACTGCGAGTCCGGGTCGTAGGTCTCATGCCACGACGACGGTTCCAGACGGTGCTTGGGCTGAGGAGCTGGCGGGTAGCCTGTTCTTCGTGTTGCTCTGGATTGATTCGTTCTTTAGGTACGTATGACGAAAGCTGTTCTTCGCCATCCTCGTCCTAGCTCCGCCTCGCACATGGGACCAGCAAAGCCGTTCACCACGTCTTCCTGAGCTCACGAATCGCCTGGCTCAGGTAGGCTCCCAGAAAGTAGCAAGTGGAAGGACACTGGAAGCACGTGCCGAGTCAGACGAGTACACCGCGAGCCTGGAGCGCGCCCCGCTGATGAGAACATGTGCAATAGAGCATAAAACAGACATCTGGACGCAAGAAAACACGCAGAGCCTGTCGCGTACACCAAAGGGCGGGCGCGTCAAGCGCCACCCCGTCCAGCGCTGGACTCCATCTTCTCCAAAGCGTGCACGCCATCAACACGAGAACAGAGGTATTCAACTAACAGTCCACAGCATCTTGTGCACGGAGGCACGCAGCCCGTTGGTTGTAGTGACCCACACCCCTCGACGCAAGAGGACAATGGACACAACAGGGTGCTCCACCGTACCTCCCACACAATCCCAAACCGCCAAAGGAGCACGCAACCACAACGTCGTCCACCGAAGCGTATCACGGCGAGCCGCACATTCACGCCCTCGGCAACACGACCGCCATGCGGTAGGATGTCCGTGGTGCACGCATCGTACAGGCTCAGCAAAGCCAGGAAGGGTGGCTCGCAGGAGCACGACAACAAAGAGACAGACACGACACACAAGGAGAGCAGTTTGGGCATACAGGCCACGACGCGATGTCACGTACACCGGCCAACGCGCCGTTGACGAACAGCCTCACCGGCGCTTGACACGGGAGGAACAAAAGGGCGCCCGAAGGCAGTTACCGCGGGAGTTATGTCCAACCAGACTCCTTGTCCATCCGCTGCTTCTCCAGGATGAACTTGCCCTGCTTGTATTTCTGCCCCTCCTCGTACGCCTCCAGCTGCTCAGTGGATGACGATGGAAGAAAATATTGCACCAGCAAGGAAGTCAATACACATGTAGCAGGGAAAAAGGGCACGAGCACCCGGACCAACATACAGGAGGAAAAGGAACCAGCAGCAGGTCACAGCGTGAGTTCAACAGCTGCATGAAATCGCGACCGCCATTCAGTATCAGGCCATAGAAAGACAAGGACACCAGAAACAGAACGTGAGCACGACAGAGACATGCGACCACCTAAGAATCCAATCGCCCCCGACGTACGTATTTCCATCCAACGACGGTATCGCAAACGATGCAAACCACGTCCGCGACAGTGTGCATGCCCGTCAAAAGCATCCGCTCCTCATGTTTGCCCACAGCCACATTGACCCTGTACCATACAAAACATGGAGACACCCGAACGATGCCCACACGAGCACCAGACAAAATCACAGGCCAAGAAATGCATGTCGGTGAGTCGCACGGCATGCGAAACATACCCCCAAACGAGGAACGAACCGGCGTTAACTCAAGTGCAACGCACGAGATTGTTGGAGTATCCTGAACGAGACACATGCAGGAAGCAAGCTTGCTCGGGGCGACGCATTAAAAAACACAAACGTACACACTGCTGAACAGGTAGGCCCGGCCATGCCGGCCTGTAAAGGACTGCGTCGAATCACAACAAGGAAACACCACAGCCAGATAGTAGCCGAACCGACGGACAGGCAACAACAGCCACCAAACAAAAAATGGTCAAAAGTCATTCTTCCGTGAGCCATACGGCGACGAGCGCGCTTGCTTGTGCACGGCGTGCCGTACAAGCGGCCGTACCTCTCGCGCTGCCGAGGAATGGCCGGACAACAAGCACCACGCCGTACAAAAGGGCCCGCGGGGGACGGTGTGCACCCTGCCCGGGCACAGACACCCAGCAGGCCGGCGCCCAACACCCCACGTACCTTGGAGACAATGTCCTCGCTCTTGGCCAAGTGACACCGACACTTGGTGCACGCGTATACCCGTGGACCTGACAGGTCCACCTTGAAGAGCTTCCCCATCCCTGGGGGCGGCGCCTGCAGCGACTCCACCGCGCGTCACCAAAAAATACCTCTCGCCGGCGGCGGCGGGTCGGCCACGCACGAGAAAGCAGCCAAAGACTGGCGGCTACCGCCGAGACAAGGGAGGAGGGGGGACAAAGTGGGGAGACGAGGTGCCCAACGCACCCACGACCTGGACCCGCAAGGCGGGACAGCGCAGGGCGGTGGGAACAGGCGGGGCCAGGCCACAGGCGCCGCCGCGCACCGTGGCAACCCGCCGCCGCGCGTGTGGTCAACCCGGCGGGGCGCACGTGGACGGGGAGTGGGCCGGCTGCGGGGCGGGGGGCCAGACGGGGTGGGTAGCCACAGCGTCGCCACCAGGTGGGGTGAGGTGTTGGGCCGTACACGATGACACGCCACTGCCGCAGAGCAGGTCGTGGCGTGCGGCCGAGGCTGCAGCGAGGGACCCTCGTGAGGGCGTTTGGGTCGGCACGCCAGTCGACGAGGCGGCCAGCAAGCGGGTGTAGGGGTGGGCTGCAGCCAGCTGGAGACGCCTCCACTGCACACGCTGGCCTCGCTGTGCCACCATGTCCTCCTTCCAAGAGAGCCGACACCGTGAAGATTATATTTCAAACAATTACACTGCATCTGAAGATAGCCAATCACTAGCCCGAACGGATGAGATCTCGGGAGTTGATTGGTTGTATGACATGCCTCGATCGCTCGATCTCTCTACAAGTACTGTGGGCAACGGCTCGTACACGTCCTGAAATGAGTAGTTGTACAGGGACTCGTGACACTTCCTGGAAGACAGCAGCTGAACGACCAAGACGGCCGAGAGTCGACTCTCGGCTAGTCGTGCGCGGTCAAAGCTGTCGCACTCATGGCACAAATAGATTGCATTGGTTAATTACATCAGCTTCATAAGTAACTTATCTGCGGATTTATGATAATTTCTACCGATTTCTGATATACTTTCGTGATACAATTTACACTTAAAAACCGAAGCTTCTAAAGTTTAAGATCCACTGTGTCATCGTCGCGAAAATGTACCACGTACTGAGAACGTGCTTGGGGAGTTGGCCAGCAGTATTGCAGATTGATCTGAAACGGTCCCAAATGGGCCCCCAGTACGATATTTGCCGAGATTTGTCG
>Ga0114957_1002764_pt1 | contig 16385 bp, 15 predicted proteins | sample BantaG_FD_87175 | JGI IMG/M metagenome (GOLD analysis project Ga0114957, IMG submission 87175) | Marine algal microbial communities from Bantry Bay, Ireland - BantryBay_4 metaG | ecosystem: Host-associated > Algae > Red algae > Unclassified | place: Bantry Bay, Ireland | collected 2014-11-21 | reverse complement strand
TGCCGATTTGCCTATGTGCCTATGTGCATGTTTACCTATGTGCCTATGTGGTTCAAAATTCTGAAATGCACCAAATAAAACGGCAATGCACATAGGTTTATTTAAATTAAAATAATTGATTAGACAAATGAAATTTGAATTGTGGTGTATCAATAAGAGTACTCAATCTTATGTTGTCGATGGCATCAATGACTTCACCAAACGCATCAAGCATTACTTAGACTTTAATATTCATTACTGGACCGTAAAGACAAATGCGAGACTTGGAATGGATCAGCTAAAGAAGAAGGAAGCTACATTGTTACTAAGCAAAATAAAACCTGGGGATCATCTCATTCTTCTGGATGAAAATGGCAAAGAATATCGGTCTAAAGGATTTGCACAAAAGCTTGAAAAGTTAAAAATGAGCTCTAATAAGAGAATCATATATATTGTCGGTGGAGGCTATGGTTTTGATGATGAATTGAGGTCAGCATCGCAACACATCATGTCTTTGTCGAAAATGACCTTTCCCCACGATCTGGTAAGAGTTATCTTTCTAGAACAATTGTATCGCGCATGTACCATTCAACGAGGAGAAAAATATCATCATGAATAGACAAGCCATACACCAAAAGGAATTATTTTTACATCATCACTTAAATCTCCGATTTTGAAGAAGTATTTAAGCAAAGAAATCATCTACTTGTTTTTAGGTTCACTTATCGTCGGCTACTTGCTATATAGATCTTATAGTCACGCAGAAGTCTTACAACCACAGACATCTAAAATTGAGCTTCAAATGGATTCTATTGCTGCCGCACGAAAACAAAAAAAGATGGCAAGACTTGAGTTTTGGTATGATGAAATGCTATCAACTGCTTACACGCGCAATGAAAAAGACGAACAGGTAATGGCAAAGGAAGCTTTTTTCTTAGCAAAATCAATTTTCCCAGACCGAATGGAACCAAGAATTAACTTGGTGCGCGTATTTTCTTCTTTGTGCTATGATAAAGGATTCTTTTGTTATGATGCCATTAGAGAGATTAAATATGCCCACAAGTATGTTGACTCTACAGATGTTTCAATGGTTCATGAATTGGATTCACTCAACCTACTCGTCAAGGATGTTGATTATCAGGTGGAGACTGAATTTATACAGTAGGTAACACATAATACAGCATTATCAATTGCGTAAAGAAAACTTAGATATTGATCTAAAATTTTTAAGAACGATGACATCTAAAATATTAAATGTATTAGTCCTTGGTCTAGTATTTAACTCCACTTTAGCTAGTCAATTCAACACTCTTGATAAAGAAGAATCTAAAAAACTTATTTTAAAAGATGCAAACATGAGTCAAGACAATATACGATTAGGAAATATTCAATTAGAAGATGCGCAATTCTTCATCTCTGTTCAATCTGATATAGCTGAATTGTTTATGGATATGGTAGAGACTGATGTATTTAAGGTAACTAGAGAAGCATTTGAATCATTTAAGACAGTATACGACTCAGAAAGAATAATTATAGATAAAACACTAGTTCTAAAAAAAGCAAAAGAAGACGATTTCCTTACTGAGATTGCTGAAATCAAAAGAGAGTTTAAACAGAAAGAAGACTTAGGCAAAAAATGAATAGTTTAATCAAAATTAATCTTCGTTCTCTGAGGACTGTGTTCTCAGAGCAATACGATTAAAAAATTACAATCATATTACTCTGAAGTTGCAAACTTCAGAGTACGCGTTGTCAACCTTTACTGGACGGATCTAGTATAAAAATCATAACTCCTAAATCTTAATTCATACATCTTACATTTATTTTATATCTATCGTTTTTTGATTTAAGATTTGTGAAATCTGAGATAAGATTTATGATTTGGATAAAAGGTCTAATGTTCTATTCACCAATGCCGCTTAATTAATCTTTTTGGAGAATTAGCAATACGAATGAAATTCCATTTGTCATGATTTTCAACCAAAAATCCCGCCAAATGGAGCCTTTTTATAACGATTTCGCTCGGTACTTCGTACCGTGCTATTAAGATGTCGCACCTATGGCGCTCTTTAATTCCTTAACTAAACGGCAGTGGTCTACTCACCATTAAACTTCAAGGTATGTATGATTCTCTCCATCGTCTCTTTCCTAGACTCTAGAACATCTGCCCTATAATCCGCGCGCTCATAGAATGGTCCACGCTCCTTCATTTTATGTTTGATAAATCTCTGCAGTTCATCATCTGACATACCTGCGATAAGCGGTCGTTTGTGTTTACGAGATTTCAGTCGGTCAAATAATTGCTCATTTGTCTTGTACAAATAAACAGCATTTGTTTCATTAATGGCTTTCCAATTTCTTTCCTGACAAGGAGTGCCGCCACCAAGAGACAGCACTACGTTTTTATGAGTGGAGACAACTAGATTAAGGTATTTCGTTTCAAGCTTTCTGAAATGTCGCTCTCCTTTATGAGTAAAGATTTCTCCAATAGCTCTTCCTTCATGTCCTTCGATGAACACGTCAAGATCGATAAAATTCATATCCAACTTATCTGCCAACATTCTACCAATGGTAGATTTACCGCTTGCCATGAACCCTAATAAGCTAATAATCATAGCACCAAAATAAGGAACCGAAATTGAATTTATAGCAATACACTCGGTACATTTGCATAATGAGATGGAGTTTGCTTGTGGTCGTTGCAATTTGCTTGACATTATCGTGTAAGGAAGAAGAAAGTAAACCAGACCCAAAGGAAGCTCTCGACCCATGGCTATTGGAGCTTCTAGGCCCTGATTATGAGCAGAAAATAAATACTGGGATCGCTCCTCCAGCGGACGATACGATACAACAGCTCATGTTCTCTGATTCTGTTTTTCTATTTGATGCAAAGGCCTGGCAGCAGAAATTTGTACTCAAAATCCCTTACGAGAACACAGGCAATAAACCATCGAAATTGTACCAATCCTTCTCTAGTTGTCAATGCATCGATCAGACACCCAAAAAAGAATTTCTGAAACCTGGACAAAGGGAAGAATTAACCCTTACATTTGACCCACGAAACTGGAAAAGTGGCCAATCACATAACTTTTGGATTGTCTCCGAGCATTTTCCACATTTGAATACATTGATTATCGAAAGAAAGTAAACATGCAATTGATTACACTTATTTTACTACAGGCAGGAGGGACAGAATCTCTATTTCAATTTTTACCTCTACTTCTCATATTTATTGTTTTCTACTTTTTCTTTATCCGCCCTCAGGCGAAAAAACAGAAAACACAAGCCCAATTCATTGTAGACCTAAAAAAAGGTGACGAAGTGGTTTTGGGAGCAGGCATCATCGGCCGCATCAATAAAATCGAAGATCACGAAGTGTCACTCCAACTTGATCAAAAGACTTTCATAAGAGTAGTAAAAGGTGCTATCTCTAAGGAAATGACTGATGCTCATCAAGCACCTCAGGAGACCAAAGATTAAATCCTAAAACCTTGAGCCCACTCCGAAAACTCACAAAGCCAAAAGTGTTTCTTTTACGATATTTTTAATTTTCTCAATCCATTGATACTCAGGCATCACTGAATTTCAAAAACTAAAAATCTCATCCAAAATTTTGTATTTTATGCAATTCGTCAGTTTGCAGAGTGGACTCAACATTTATTCTTACAATAAAAATAGGGCCACAACTTATGAAGATTGTGACCCCGCCATATGAATAATTGTTATCAATTATATGCTAGCAGAATGGTTAGCTCTACCCTATTTCTTTATCCGCGTGCTTCTTATTTTAATAATTTCTACTCTTCTCTCTCTTGATGCTTCCACACTGTAGACTGAAGCTGTTTGATTAGAAGGCTTATCATTTATTCCAGGAGGTGCTTGCTCCTCTCCATAAGATACATCTGTGATGACCAGTTGATTTGAGTCCATGAATGGTAAGAGTATTCCTCCATTATATTTAGAAAGTTCATTTCTGATACTCGCGATTCTACGCTTACTCAATCGCTTGTTGTATTCACTCGGTGCTAATGGACTTGCATGACCTTTGACCAAAATCTCAAACGAGTACCCTTCATTCAATTTGCTTGTCAATTCATTTAGGAATAAATAGAGTTTTGCATATCCTCCCTTAACATCAAATTCGAAAAAGTCAATCATGCGTTGCTCTTCGGAATTTCGAGCAGCTCTCCGAACAAAATAGTCTTTGCGACCGATGTATGGATTATATGTATCCGTATAGGATTTTGTCGTGGTTTCAGCATAAGATTTTCTATTCGGTCTGTCATTATCGAAATATAAAAAGGCTGGTAAGAAAATATTCAAATCACGTTTGTCCATGAATATAGTTCTCTTGATGACGCCTCCATCACTAGTCGTATTTTCATCAATAATGAATGTTTCGGGCTCATAACCTTCTCGATCAATGGTCACCCTGTAGGATTTATTCGGATCGAGGCAGACGACTACTCGATTACTATCAGCGCTATTGACAATGATATCAGGAGCATTAGGATCAGTCAAGTCAGTGATGGTCACTGTTGCATTATCCAAGCCTTCCTTAGAGTCTCTGTCCAAGATATCCAAATCGAGACATACTTGTTCGATTTCTAAGAATAGATTTCTAGAGATTGTCTCAGAGGTATACATATCTTTTGTACTCAACTGAATCGTATCAGACTTGAAATTCTCTTTCTTACCGATGATCATATAATCACGATCTGGCTCAAGATCAAATTCGTGGTCGTTACCATTTGCTGTATTTACCTCAGCAATAAGTTCTCCAGTCTCCGCGTCATACAATTGTACCGTGGCATTCTCTAAGGAATCTAGCTCAGGTTTGACAAATGTCTTCGCATTTAATTTTAATGCTACTTCTTCAATATCGGCTTTGTAAATATCATAGCAACATGCCTCTTGAGGATCATCGACATAGTTACTACCGAATCTATTTGAAGAGAAGTAGGCTTGATCACCATCTTTATCAACAGAATAGTAGATATCATTATAACTGCTATTAATCGGGACACCCATGTGATCAGGCTCTCCAAACGAATCAGTGGATTCTTTGGACTTATACACATCATAACCACCCATTGATCGATATCCTTCACTACTGAAGTATAAAGTCCGTGTAATGGAATGATAGTAAGGTGTGATGTCATTTTCAGCAGTATTAATGTTAGGCAACATCATTGGTAGTGAATAAACTCCATTAGTTATACTGAAATACCAAATATCTAATTTGCCTTCTCCACCTTCTCGGTCAGAGACAAAATAGACGCGCTCAGATCCTGTAATATTATTATAAGCATACGCAGGTTGTGTTGATGTAAACCCTTCTGCATTTATAGATTCGTTGAGTTTTTGTGGTGCACTAAATTGATTGATGCCTGTAACGTCACTTTCGTATAAATCACATCTGATGTCTACGCCATTGACATACTCACATAAAGTAAAAAAGATTTTAGTTTTATCTTTATTGAATGTACTGTGAGCCGAAAAAAGATCATCCTTATTTATTTCGCCTTGGATGGTATCTGCAGTTGCATCGTCAGTCGTTAGTAGTATTTTACTGATTAATTTTCTTGGTAAGCTCTCTGGCTCTTTTTCATCAAATCTCAATGATGAGAAATAAAGTCCTTCATCTTCTCTAATACCTGCAAATTCTGAATATGCCGTATTAATACCATCACCCAAACGTTGAATCTTCACATTCGTCCTAGGATTATTCCTCAATTCTGAAGCCCACTCACAAGCCTTTATTTCTTTCTCCGCTCGCGCGCTTAAATAAGGATCATCGCCAGCAAACTCTGTTTGATAAAAGATGTATTGTAATTTAGCACCTTCATAATCACCAAGATGATGTTTTGCATCTGCTAACCAAAAGACATCTTCAGGGTAATTGTTATCTGAGTCTATATCTTGTACTTTCTGGTAATGCTTTTGTGCTAATGTGTAGGAGTTAAACTTCCTTGCTGACTCAGCAATTCCGTGATTTACGGCAATATCTGTTGAGTCAAATTCATATGCCTCCAAATAATGGGACAAGGCGGTATAATAGTCACTTTGGACATAAGCCTCTTCTGCTGCCATCAAGAAAGCAGTTTTTGTCTGCCCTCTTGCGAGGCCTGCGTATAACAGCAGTAGTACGATGGATAAATAATAACGGTTCATAATCATATGGCTTTAGTCCTCTAGTAAATAGGACAAGTTTTAAATTTCGCTGGTGGTTTCACATTTGTAATCGTATAACGAAAATGAGCTTCAAACCCACCGTTACCAGATGTAGCAACTGTAAAATCAGATACATCTCTTTCATAGTTAAAGGAGAAATAATATTTGTCTTTTAATTCTAAAGCAACAATTGGTGCAAATATGGCACCTGAAGTTCGGTAACCGACACCTAAGTGAAGTGCGGCTTCCTTACCACGTTTGTTGTTGATGTATAGTTTAATAAGACCGCTACCCAGCAGCTCTGTATATTCATTTTGAAGATGACCTAATGCTTGCAATTGAATATCTAATCTCGAACTTAATTGCTTGCTAAAGATTGCAGATAAATTAAATCGACGAGGTAAATTGATGGCATCATTGTCGAAAAAAGAAACTTCTGGTTCTAATAGATGAAATACGGAAGCACCAATATCAAATTTAGTTCGTCTATCTTTTTGCCATCGATAATTGAGACCCAAGGCATTTTCAAAGTAATTAATTTGATCAGCATCAATTTGTTCTCGATTTGGTAAAGAAGCATCGAATGCATTTCCGTCCCATTGACTGTCCCAGCGTAAATTCTCAAAATCAAATCCACGATTCGCAAAACCTACGGTTACACCAAGGGTTAGTAGATTATTTGTATTTAAAACTTTTGTGTATGATCCAGCAAGGTTTATATTTGAAAGTTGTATCCGAGAATCACCTTGACGATCATAATTAAAGTTTAATCCTCCAGAAAAGAAATATTTATCAGATCGTTTTGGATAGAATTTTTGATCGTAACTGCCAGTGAATGTTCGCCAAGGCACGGGCACCGAACTCCATTGATTTCTGTAGCTTAATAGAAAGCGTTTGTCACCATTGAATATTCCAGTTTTTCCTGGATTGAGAGTAAATACAGGATTATAAAACTGGGAATAATGTATATCCTGGGCTTGCACATTATTAACAAATAAAAATTTGCATAATATGAAGATACACGCTATTCCTAGGCCTCTTAGATTGGTCATATTTATTAAATGATACATTTAGATAATGTATTTTACATTGACAGTCAACAACTTAAATAATTGATTATCAACGAGTTACTATCATTTACTAATAGTGCAAAAACTGTACTAAAAATATAATTACTTAGAAGAGGAAGATGTTATTCTTATAATCAACAATATATGCGAAATCAATTTAATTAAGCGCTTATTTATAGCTGTATTATAAAATATAGCCCATTATCTGTAGACAACAGATGCTTAATTTAATTATTAATAATAAATGAATATGAGTCGTCTTTTAACATTAAATCCATAGCCAATTTGCAAAATTTTCGACTGTAATAATTGTCTTGTACTAATCGTCTTTTATTTTAAAAATTAAGATTTGATTGCAACAAAAATTTATAGTCTAACTAATATAAAATTTTGTATCTATATTTAAATAAAAAGTTATCCTGATTAGATCTTGTTAGCTTTTCAGTTTGTTTTTTATTAAATTAATTATGTTTGGTTTTGACTGTATTGTGGTATTTATTGGGATATCTAATGACGCAGTAGCACTTTCAAAATCGCCTTCGGCATTAATTGACGACCAAAATTGACTAAAATCTTGACTAATTGTCTCTAGATTCATTTGTATTGAATGCGGTTTATCCTTTAAGAAAAGCTCAATATTATTTGTAATTGTATCGTAATAGTCATTTATTATTTGAATTTTTTCTTGTTCAGTTTTAGATTTGAATCCTTGCATTAATATACCTTCCGAGAAAGCTTTTAGAATACTACCTTGATATCCCCATCTATTTTTAAAGCTATTCACAACCTTCATTTTATCTCTCGACAAATGGACATAAATGGCTTCCTTTCCATATTTTTTATCAAGTGTCCCCAAGAACCAAGCAAGTCTGTTGTCTGCTTCAATATGCTGATTTGGATATTCAAATCTGCTATCCCCTATCATTTTACTTAACGATTCATGACTGGCAGTATAATTTGAGATGTATTCGCAAGCTCTAATGAGGGACTTTGATCCCGATCTTCCAGTACATAATATAAACACTCTCATATTCTTTCAGCATAAATGGCATAATAACGAGGTGTCCTATTTCTAAGGAATGGCCGTATCCCAATTTTTTTGTTTTTGATTATCCATTGCTCTGAGTCAATAATTTTCCAACCTGATTTTTCGATTAACCAATCAAATTGCCAATCTTCAAATTCGTGGTAATGTCTATCCCACATATCAGTTTTACTTTTATATGCTGGAGCAAACCATAATTTTAAAGGAACACTTAAAAACAGCTTATTAGATGGAAGTGACATTAGCAAAGGTAATGGAGACAGTAAATGTTCAAGAATTTCAAAGCCAGTGACTGCATCTATATGCTTTATCTCCTTGACAAATTGATACTCGAGATCTAAATCTTGTCCACTTGTATTTACAATGGTATGTCCTTTTTCTTCCATCAATTTTGACATTGGATTAGGTATGCCAAGGTCAAGAATACGAGCAGGAGCTTTCATATGCTTGTCCATGAATTTCAAAGTCAAATCAAACCTTTGTTTTGGGTAAGTATTTTCGTACATACTATTATTTTAATATTGACTTAAGCCTATATGCTCTTACGAATCTACCTATTTCTGGATCAAGTTTCCTTCGATTGCTATTTAGGTAACCTTTGCAAAAATATAGAAAAGTGAGAATCCCACTCAAGATATATGGTTTGTTTACAATGCCCCTTTTTAGAGATGACGTAGTGCCAATAAACAAGCCATAATCTAAATTATGAAACACCTCTGCATTTAGTCTTGATGTTTTTACCCAACCATTTAACTGATTGGTTTCTCTATAATGTTTTACTTTTAAATACGGCAATCTTTTTATTCCCCATTGGTGAAAACGCAAAATAAATTCATCTGCAGAATCCCAACCCATAAAGCTCTTAAGTCCTCCCATCTGCTGGAATGCTTCTCTTCTATAGGATTTTAAAGCACCTCTAATGTGATCTCCTTTAGATACAATTTCTTCCTTCCATTTACCATCTTCCTGGATTACACAGATACCACCAGCCAAACCTATTTCTTTATTGTCTTGGAAAGAACCTATGATCTTCTGAAAGTAATTATTTGGAAACACAAGATCTGCATCAAACTTACTGATGAGATCATAGTCTTCTAAATTTTCGGAATCTAATCCAAGGTTAAATGCACGAACAATCTTTGCTCCTGTAGCCCTCGGGTCTTTATTTTTATTCGTGACTATTTTCATCCAATCGTATTGATCAGATAAGGATTGAAGTATATTGGCAGTCTGATCGGTCGAACCATCATCTACGATAACTAACCTCGTAGGCGTTATGGTCTGAGCAACGATAGATTGTATAGCTCTATTGATATTTTCTTCTTCATTGTATGCAGGTATGATTACAAGGTGTCTCATCGCTAGAGTGACCAATAGGCCATTCCTTCAAATTTTTTATACATGGATTTTATATCGATTAAAATCGCATCAGGATGACTAATAGCTTTAAATCTGTCGGATCCGAAAGACATAAATTCTGAATGCTTCACTGCTGCGATAATACAATTATATCCACTGCCAATTTCTGGACTGGTTTCTAGATTGTACTGTTCCTTCATTTCATCTTGATTGACGTAAGGGTCGTAAATATCAACCTGAACATTATAGTGCTTTAGTTCTTGAATAACTTCCAGCACCTTTGAGTTTCGAATGTCGCTCACATTTTCTTTGAAGGTGACCCCAAGTACAAGCACCTTAGATTTAGCAGCCTGTTTGCCTGTCGATTTAAAATGATTTAGCACTCTCTTTACTACATGCTTAGATAAGTTATCGTTTACCTTTCTGCCTGCCAAAATAATTTCTGGCTTATAGCCTAGCTGTTCCGATTTATAGGTAAGATAATAAGGATCAACGCCTATGCAATGTCCTCCTACAAGTCCTGGATAAAATTTGAGAAAATTCCATTTAGATCCCGCCGCTTCTATAACCTCATGGGTATTAATATTCATATGATCAAAAATGATTGATAATTCATTCATTAATGCAATGTTGAGATCTCGTTGGGTATTCTCAATTATTTTAGCAGCTTCTGCAACCTTTATGCTTGTTGCTCTATGGACGCCAGCTGTGATTATATGTTCGTATAAGGAGGCTATCTCATCAAGGCTTTTGTCTGAGTCTCCAGATACTATCTTAATCGTATTGGTTAAGGTGTGAACTTTGTCTCCTGGATTTATTCTTTCTGGTGAATAACCTACATTAAAGTCTTTCAGATGCTTAAGACCAGATTCTCTTTCCAAAATTGGGATGCAGTCTTCTTCAGTACAACCTGGATAAACAGTTGATTCATAAATAACAGTTGCACCCGCTTCAATATTTCTTCCTATTATTTCAGAAGCAGCTCTCAAGGGCCTTAGGTCTGGTGACTTCAATTTGGTTATTGGCGTTGGAACTGCAACAATGAATACTGAACAATTTTTTAGATCACTTTCATCTATAGTAAAGATCAGTGATTTATTTTTAAAGTCTGCATCAGGTGTCTCCCCTTTTGGATCTGTACCTGACTTTAATAAATCAATTAATTGTTGACTAATGTCGTAGCCTACAACCTGAATGTCTTTAGCGAATTCTAATGCAAGGGGCAGGCCTACATAACCCATGCCTATTATAGCTAGTTTCTTCTTCCCGTCTTGCAGCTCCTTTAGCATAGTTCTAAATTCTTGACAAAGTTAAAAATGAAACAAGTAAACTGGTGATTTTAAACAGCTTATATTAAAATTTTAATTAATGTATTGGCTGTATTGGCACAATTAGGGGCAGGATGAAGGGCAGAGAAGTTGAATTTTGTAGACTTGAAGATTTAAGTAACAATAAGATTTAATGTAAAATTAGAGCATTAATAAAACAACTGGCGAAAGACACAATTGGAATTTGTAATGTTTATGGTTATAGCAATGAACAGTAAATCTAGCGAAAGTGAATCCTGAATATAATTCTTTTCCTCAAAAGAAGAGTTGTAATTTATCCTTTTAGTTAGCTTGAACGACAGACTCTGTAGCCCCCAATATAGCAGAAGATTTTATATTGCAAAACTCTTCTCTCTATCCGATCTTAGCTATAATTCTTAACTTAGAAATACCAGAAGATATTTCCTCATGACTGAACCCTCATTCTTGACGTCTCATTATATGGTTCTTTTTGACATAAAGAAAACCAAATTTATAATTAGCTCAATAATCGCACTTCTCATTTTCCAATCTTGTCAAACTGAAAAGTCTCCTTCGTATGTAAACTGGGATTGTTATTTAGGGGATTCGCATTCATCTCAATATTCCGTATTAAATAACATCACAACAGAAAACGTCCATGAAGTAAAACTCATTTGGGAATACAATGGAAAAGAAGCTCATCCAGATAATCGATCACAAATACAATGCAATCCATTAATCATTAACGGTGTTGTTTATGCTACAACTGCCACTTTAAAGCTTATCGCATTGGATGGTGAGACAGGCAAACAAAGATGGATGTACGACCCCTATTATGATGATGAATTCAGTAATTTCGGAATGGGAGTCAATCGAGGACTTGTTTGGTATAATGGTAAAGACAATGACAGATTATTTTATTGTGCTGGTAGACAACTACTGGCAATTAACCCCGTTGACGGTACGTTAATCACAAGCTTCGGCGACAAAGGCAAAGTTGACTTACAGAAAGGTTTAGGTACTGATGAGGACTTGTCTGTCCTTGGTAATACACCAGGCATCATTTATAAAGATCTTCTTATTATGGGAGGACGAGTCTCAGAAAGTACAGGAGCTGCCCCTGGACATATCCGTGCCTTTGATGTAAAGACAGGTGAACAACGATGGATATTTCACACCATTCCAAAGCCTGGAGAATATGGATATAAGACTTGGCCTCCGCAAGCATACGAAAAGATGGGTGGGGTAAATGTATGGACAGGATTTGCTTTGGATCAAAAGAAAGGTATCGTCTATTGTCCAACAGGATCAGCTGCTTACGACTTTTATGGAGGTGATCGACATGGTGAAAACTTATTTGCAAACTGTCTACTTGCTTTAAACGCGTCGACGGGTGAGCGTATCTGGCATTTTCAAACAATACATCACGACATGTGGGATAAGGATCTGCCCACACCACCAAATCTAATGACTATCAGCAAAGATGGACAAGGCATCCCAGCTGTCGTTCAAGTTACTAAGAACGGTCTTTTATTTGTTTTTAATCGGCTTACTGGAGAGCCACTCTATCCCATTGAGGAATTGCCTGTACCGCCTGCAAGATTAAACGGTGAACAAGCCTGGCCTACTCAACCTGTGCCAACGGTTTATCCTACTTTTTCGCGTTTCACTTTGACAGAAGATGATTTGGCTAATCGCAATCCAAAAGCAGAGGCCTTTGCAAAAGCAATCTGGGAATCAACACATCATGATGGTGGTGCCTTTGAACCATTAAGCGAATCAGGGACAATCATCTTTCCTGGATATGATGGAGGTGGTGAATGGGGCGGTGCCGCCGTAGACCAACCGAATGGGAATTTAATCATCAATTCTAATGAAGTCCCATGGTTGAATATCATGGACAAAGTAGAGCCTGCTAGTGAAGGAGAGCGCATCTATAAAGTATTGTGTCAAAGCTGTCATGGTGAGACTTTTACAGGAAATACACTGTATGGCAATATTCCTTCTCTCGTCAATTTGAAACAAAGAGTTACTCTAGAAAATGCAACAACAATCATTCAAAATGGCAAGGGTTTGATGCCTGCATTTAGTCATATTACGGATAAAAAAGCTGAAGCCTTATATAATTATATCAATGGAGAAGATTTTACAGAAAAAAGATTAAATGAAGATTGGCCATACCCCTACTCTATGCGCGGCTATAAAAAACTATATGCACCAGATGGCTATCCGATTATCAAACCACCATGGGGTCAGCTAACTTCCATTAACATAAATGACAAGAAAATCAACTGGCAAATTCCTTTAGGTGAACATAAGGAGTTAATGAATCAAGGCATGGGCGTTACAGGTACAGAAAATTATGGTGGCCCCGTTGTGACAGCAGGTGGCTTAATTTTTATAGCTTCTACAATGGATGAAAAGATCCGGGCCTTTGATGCTTTGACTGGTGAAGAGTTATGGTCTCATGTGTTGCCTGCGGCAGGCTATGCAACGCCAGCGGTATATGCGATTGATGATAAGCAGTATGTGGTAATCGCTTGTGGAGGTGGGAAGCTGGGGACGAAAAGTGGCGATTCCTGGGTAGCGTTTGGGTTGTGATATAATTTTTAATGTTGAATTTTGAGCCCACTCCGAAAACTCACAAAACCAAAAATGTTTCTTTTGGCGATATTTCTCATTTTCTCAATCCACTGATACTCAGGCATCACTGTTTTTTAAAAACCAAAAATCTCATCCAAAATATTCCATTTTATGCAATTAGTCAGTTTTCAGAGTGGGCTCAATTTTGAATTATTATAAAAATTTCAGAATCAGTCTCTTTGACAAATGTGAAGTGTAGATTTTGAGTGTTAGGCTTTTTGTTAAATTTCTCTGAGTGTGAAAGTTTTAGATATATTATTACATTTATCAACCCTATGCAGAAAATATTGTCACCAGACCAGACGAACAAGCTAGACCAGCAAACCATTAAAAAACAATTCATTCGGTCGGATCAACTGATGGAGCGAGCAGCACATCAATTTGTTGACGCCCTACCCTTTAATGACTTTAAAGATCAACCAATTATTATAATCGCAGGAACTGGCAATAATGGTGGGGATGCTCTTGCCATAGCACGGCTATTGATTGATAAGGGCTTATCGCCTGTAATATTCTTTTGTAGAGTGTCCTCACATGTAAGTGGAGATTGCCAGCTTAATTGGGACAGACTAAATCAATATCAATCCTCTAATCTTAACGAAATTATAGAAAATCAAGATCCTCCTTCTTTTCATGGGATTGTTATAGACGGTTTGTTTGGTAGTGGTCTCAATAGAAGTATAGAAGGTTATTGGGCAACATTAATCGAAAAAATAAATCAAGAAGCAGAACGTATTTTTTCTATCGATATCCCTTCTGGCTTTTTTGCTGATAAACAGACGACCTCAACACATATCTTGAATGCAGAAGTCATCACCTTCGACTCTCCAAAATTGACCTTCCTATTGCCGGATAGTCAGAAGTCCATCAATTCTTTTAAGGTCGTTGATATAAATTTAGATCTTGATAGTAAAGCAAACTTGAATACACCCCATACATACATTACACAGAAAGGAATTCAAAATATTCTAAAACGACGTGATAAATTTTCACATAAAGGGACTTATGGTAAGGTTTGTATTATCGGCGGAACAGACACAATGACTGGCGGTGTCACCTTAGCAGGCAAAGCAGCTCTCTCTACAGGTTGTGGTTATGTATTCTATAAAGTGCCAATAGAAAAAGGAGATACAGTCCTTTCACAACATATGGAAGGCATTCTCTTACAGGACAATTTATTCACTACACTACCAAATCAGAATCAGAGCAAGTTTGATAAATATACATTTGGAATCGGATGTGCTATGGGCACCACCCAGCCGACGAATAATTTATTACTTACATTTTTAGCGAGACATAAACACCCTTACGTACTTGATGCTGATGCTTTAAATATCATCGCAAAAAAAGGTTTGGACAAACAAGCGCTTTGCCCAATGAGTATCCTAACCCCTCATCAAAAAGAATTCATTCGCCTTGCAGGTGAATCTGAAAACAGCTTTACACAACTCGACTTAGCTAAGAAAATTGCAATGACTTATCAGGTCTATATTTGTCTTAAAGGTCCACATACCATCATCGCTTGTCCAGATGGTACTTGCTATTTTAATTCTACTGGTAATCCTGGAATGGCTGTGGCCGGTAGTGGCGACGTGCTAACAGGTATGATCACCTCTTTTCTGGCTCAAGGTTACTCATCTAAAGAGTCAGCAATATTAGCAGTTTATCTACATGGCTATGCCGGCAACTTAATTGATAAAGCTAAAGGTCAATATGGTCTAACAGCTTCAGATATAATTGATTATATTCCTCAAGCAATTAACGAACACTTATGTTGAAAAAGATAGCCATATTAACAGGCGCAGGAATGAGCGCAGAAAGTGGAATCAAAACATTTAGAGACCATGACGGACTTTGGGAAGAATTTGATGTCATGACGGTCGCTTCTCTAGATGGATGGCATGCAGATAAAGAATTGGTCCTAAAATTTTACAACGACCGTCGAAGACAACTTAAAGACGTCGTACCTAATCAAGGTCATATTGATTTACTTTTGTTTGAACAAGCCCACGATGTTGTCATCATCACCCAAAATGTCGACGACTTACACGAACGAGCAGGAAGCAGCAACATCATCCATTTGCACGGAGAACTCAATAAAGTGCGCTGTACCGTTAATGAGTCATTGATTTATGATTGGGACAAAAATTTACATCTTGGTGATCTAAGCGACGACGGACATCAACTAAGGCCTCACATTGTATGGTTTGGAGAGATGGTCCCACTACTCGACCGAGCTGCTGCGGAAGTTGCCACCGCAGACTACATCATCATTATTGGCACTTCAATGCAAGTATACCCTGCTGCTGGATTAATCTCTTACGCAAAACCAAATGCTCAAATCTTCTACATTGACCCTAAACCACAGTTGAATCATGAATTAACAGTGGCTTCTAATGTGACTGTCATTGAGGAGAAGGCTACGGTTGGGGTTAAAATTTGCTATAAGCAAATTTAGCTCCCGATGGTCGCAGTGTTGAATTTAGCTCCCGATGGTCGCAGTGTTGAATGTTAAGTGTTTAATGTTGAGTGAAAAGGAATGCGCCATCTAACAGCTAATAGCTAACAACCAATAGCGAGTTTTACGAGCGTCTAAAAGCTAACTACTAAAAGCGAGTTTACGAGCATCTAAAAGCTAAAAACCAATAGCGAGTTTACGAGCGTCTAAAAGCTAACAACTAATAGCGAGTTCACGAGCGCCTAAATGTTCTCTCATGGAATATGTTGACACGAAAGTTGTGTATAACTTATCTAAATTACAAGACAAATGACATCAAAAGAAAGACATTGTCGTCGGTTTAGCGAATCGTTTAGAAGAGAACAAGT
>Ga0114957_1002763_pt1 | contig 16386 bp, 12 predicted proteins | sample BantaG_FD_87175 | JGI IMG/M metagenome (GOLD analysis project Ga0114957, IMG submission 87175) | Marine algal microbial communities from Bantry Bay, Ireland - BantryBay_4 metaG | ecosystem: Host-associated > Algae > Red algae > Unclassified | place: Bantry Bay, Ireland | collected 2014-11-21 | reverse complement strand
GTGGGCCCACAGGGACTTGAACCCCAGACCCTCTGATTATGAGTCAGATGCTCTAACCAACTGAGCTATAGGCCCCAAAAATGAATCGCACCTACAATACAATTCGTAAACTTCAAAACTCTGTCCCTTTAACTATCTAGGCCTTGAATTTTTCAATTCGACTGCAAATGTAACGCAAAGATGGTTCATTTTCAAACCTCAAGTTGTAAAGATGCAATTGATGTTTCACTAGTAAGTAAACACCTATCCAAATCCATCTCCTGGAGCCTTCAAACCAAGTGAGAATCCATTTTCGTCCTCTACATAGCATTTCTTGTATTCTCTCGTCGAATTATCTCATCCTCGTTTTACAAATATTAAAAATTAAACACCTGCCTGACACCAAACAGGTTTACCATTTATCATTACCCTAGGCTAGTTCTTCACAATCGGCAATTGAATCATCGATGGATGTTCAGCAGAATGATGCACCATATTATGGGCGACTACGCCTTTGGATTCATCATAATTATTACCGCCTGTATTCATATTTCGCGTGAAACGAGGAAAATTACTGCTCGATACTTCTATCCGAATCCGATGGCCTTTCTTGAAGAAATTACTGGTTGACATAGCTGTCAGATCTACTTTGTACACTTCTCCTTCTTCCATCAAAACTTCTTTGTCATAGCCTTCACGATATCTGACACGCTGTATGGTTTCATCAAGATTATAGGCCTTACCATCTGTATCAACGTCAATGAGCTTGATGGTAAAGTCTGTATCCTTGGCATCCGAAGAAACATATAACGTAGATTCTATAAAGCCACTGACCTCTATGCCTTCTTCCAATGGCTCAGATGTGTAGACCAAGATGTCATGTCTGGCTTCCATCGGTCGTTGGTCAAATGATCCACCTTGGATCGCGTTGCCTGTACAACAAACATTGCCGCCATAGGACTTAACTGGATTCATCGGATCATAATAAAACGCGTCACGATTGTCTTCATTTGGCGCTGAAAGATCAAGTGTACCACCGCCATATAAGCTATTGGCATCACCATCACTGTTGAGATAAAAGCTTGTCATCTCTGCACCTTGAGGTGGCCATGTCTCCGAATGCTGCCATTCATTACTTCCCATAGTATAATACTGTACCCTTGGGGTATTTTCTTTAAAGTCGTTCTCCTCACCTTTTAAAGTCAAATCAAACCAGTTATATATTTGTTCATCATAATTCAAGCGGGCATCTCCAACACTGCGCTCACCTACGATCGTATTTTCAGTGACTCTAGTATATCTACAATGAAGTGTCGGTGCGATAATGAGGTATTGATTATCCGCCTGCTTGCTCGTTTCTCTCATATGATTGAAGAGTGTCAAATTAGGTGTGGCAGAAACATCATACCAACTTACAAACCAAAATCCAGGCACATCAATGGGTTGGTCATCATGATACAATCCGCCTTTGAACCATGCGGGATCATTCGGCTTCCGTTTCATCATGTCTTCAAACAATTCGTCCTTGCCGTTGATGTTTTTTATAAAATCAATAAATGGCAAGTGAGCTAAAGCCTTGGCCATGTCGACACTTGGATTCTCGGGTGCAAGATCATAGAATCTAGCTATTCGATTCAAGTCTTCAGTCTTAGCACCTTCTGGGATTCTTGGTTTAAACTTATCGTGCTCAACGCCATACAACCAAGCAGAAAAAAGTGTTTGATGTGCACCGCCTCGATACCAATTCCCTTGCTCGTATAAACCGTCGACTCTTCCTACTCCTGCGCCAAATCCTTGTGAGACCATTGCACCCAAAGCTGGATGATTTTGTGTTGCCGCCTCCATATGCCATTCGGCAGTGGACGAACAGCCATACACGCCTATTTTACCATTAGACCATGTTTGATCTGCCATCCAAGTAAACGCATCGTAAGAATCCGTCACTGGCGTTCCAAGTATATCCCACTCCCCTTCTGAGAAATATCTGCCTCGCTCATTTTGGACCACATAGGCATATCCTCTTTTCACTGCTTCATAAGCCCGTTGACGTGTACGCGTTTTCTCTTCACCATCTCCCCAGCTATTAAAATTATAAGGTGTGCGACTAAAAATAATCGGAACTGGCTCATCTGTCTTAGGTCTGTAGATATCTGTACACAAGCGAATGCCATCTCTCATCGGAACCATAATTCTGGTTTCTGCAATAGAGATTTCATCTAGTTTCTGAATAATGTTTGATTGCGATTGACCTAGCGTGCTAGTAAGGATGATGAGAATAAAAGAAAGATGTTTCATGGATTAAGCTAATTATTGAGATTAAGTTACAAAGTATTTTGAATGTAGCTTGCAAAATTTATTCGGTATTGTTGCGCATGTGAAGCGCATCAAAAAAATGAGATCTGTGATTTCAATTACATAGTTGTAGTACCGCTTTTTAATTCTGTTTTTAATTTAATTATATCTGATAAATGAGTCCAAATAACAATTGGGACTATTGTGGCTGGAAGAAGAATAAAAGGAAAAAAGTTTATTGCACGATTCGGCTGTTCAAACACAAATTGTTGAAATGGTAATTCTGCAGAGAGTATTCCATTGAAAAGAATAAAGAAAATCAGGACTAAGCCAATCATATTCCATATTAGCAACCCTCTTTTTCCAAGTTGCTTTCTTATCAACAAAATTCCAATAATAGGGGCAGTCAATCCCATGATAATATCATAATTTCTACCCTCAAATGTCATCAGCTCAGGAATCATTTTATGTGTGAAAAGACCAAATAAAACAATTTCGACAGGTAGCCGAACTGAGTGCAAAAAAGTGCTTATTGTCGTATTTCTATTTTCATGAATCCATTTTTGTTGTTTTGGTAATAATCAATATATAATTAGAATAGCCGTTGGAATTAAAACTAAGCCAAATCTTGGTGGGATTGAGTCAGTGATTTGGTAAAATCCAATATAAGCAAGCACTGATTGGATAATTGACCAAACAATGATCAAAAAAGTTATTCTCTTTGGTTTTCCATTGGAATGATAAAAAAGGACTATAGTTAGTACACATGTGACAATAAAAAGTAAGTCAATCCAATTTGGCAAATTTTCTATCATTTACTTCGATTTATTTAGTTGCCCGGCATCTACCCAATATCCAACAACATCGCCGAATGATCTGAAAGATTTTGTTCGCGCACCTCATGATTATAATAACAATTGGATACTATCGGCACCAAAGATTCTTCCACATATGTATGATCGTACCTAAATCCATTGCCTTGATGACTGTACCAAGAATATTCACTCACATCTCCGTTTATGTGGCGGAATGCATCAATCATACCAGCCTGTTCTAACTGTTCTAACTCTTCTGTGTACCAGAAGGAATTACCTTTTTGATCAATATAATTTTTACCCGTATTATAATCACCAGCAATGACACAAGGTTTATTATACTCTTTCACTCTATCTGTAAGAAAGTCAAAGAGTTTATGTTTTTTCTTATGTGGCAAATAAACTCCAATCAAATAGAAAGCATCAAATTCTGCTTGGACGATATTGTGTGGATAGTCATCATCCGCTTTGGGGAATAAAGTCGATTGTAATGGAAATTTACTTGCAATAAAGACAGAGTTATCATTGGTCGCCGCCGCCGTGACCACCTGATAACGATAGTTGAGTTTAAGAAGGGCTGTTCTTAGTTGTATGCCAGAAGCATTATTGCGGTATTCATTTAATGTGACAATAGAAGGCTGTGCACGTTCAATTGTTTTCACAATTTGAAGTACCCGAGTACCTCCACCTTGTCTGATGTTCCAGGAGAGGATGCGAATCACAAATTAGCCTGATTAATCCCTATAAGCATTTCTGATGTTCTGTATCAAATCTGGAGATACAGAAGGTCTTCTGACGTTACTGCGAATAAACTCGCGTGCAGATTTTTCTTGATTAAAAAGCTTGACAAAGTTGGGATCTTGGTTGACATCAGTAAGTAATGATTGCTCGTCTTCTTTGCTCAATGCTTTATCAAAGAAGAGACTGACTCGGTTTCTCATTTCTTGATCATCAAATCGATTTGTCATGATCTACGTTTTTAAGGTATATAATTAAATTGGGTATATAATTCTCAAATTTTACTATTCCTCTTCACTACTTTTCTTTGCTCTTCCTCTCTTATCTTCATAACCGAGATTCGTCGCGTAGCGTTTTAATTTCTCTTTGAGCATATTTCTTGCTCTGAATAATCTAGATCGTACTGTTCCGATTGGAACGTCAATGATTTTAGAAATTTCCTCGTAAGTGAATCCTTCAACATCACATAAAAGGACAACTGTTCTAAAATCAATGGGCAGCGAATTTATCGCAATGGTGACTTCATCACCCATCATACTTGCAAAAATCTCTTCCCTCAAATCCAAATAGCCAGGTACTCTCGAATCATCGCTGTCGTGGTAACTGACTATATCTTCAAAATCAACGCGTGTCGGTCGTTTCTTTTTCTTCCGATACTCGTTAATATATGCGTTCTTTAAAATTTTAAACAACCATGCCTTCGCATTAGTTCCCTGTTCGTATTTATCTATAAAACGATGTGCCTTCATATAGGTCTCTTGGACCAAATCATTCGCATCATCTTCATCGTAAGATAAATGAAAAGCAAATGTCTTTAGTGCATCAATATGAGGCAATAATTCAGACTCAAATACTTCGTCGTTTGTTGTTTTCGCTGGTCGACTCAAGATCAAATATTTATATAAAAATACAGATTTTCTTCTATTCCACTTTCATCACTCTACTTCCGGCTATCATAAACACGCTGTCAGCTAGTTTATAATCTAATGTGTAATTGCCGGTAAAAATCCCAAAGGCTGGCAAGATACCATGAGTTTCTGTAAAGTAAAAACATGGAAGCCGTACACTTTGTTTCGCTTTTCCTTTAATTCTTACTGCTGGATGAATGTGACCATGAATATTATATTTTTCTGTCTCAATTAATGGTTCATGACTAAACACAAACGGACCTAGCTCGAGTGTCTTCTCATGAATTGACATTGGTATCCGTTCATAATCACTGCCAGATAAGATATCGTGATTACCCATCACTAAATGAAATTGAATTTGTCCATTTCTATAAAGAAAATCCACAAAATGGTCCCATTCTTCATTTTTATAGCTGTGAAACAAATCGCCAAGTATATACACATCTTTGATACGATAACTATTCACTAGTCTTTCGAGCATGAGTAATGAATCGACAGCTGCCTCCTTAGGAACACCAATTCCTGCTTTTCTAAAATGAGAGATTTTTCCAAGATGTGTATCAGACAAAATTAAAGCTTCCTGACGCTGCCAAAAGATTGCTTTTTCAGGAAGCAATTCCAACTTTTCGTCTTTCAAATCAAACAAACAACTTTTTTTAGCAAGCATATTGCAAATAACGGAAAAAATTTCACGGCTAAATTGGATGAGGTCCGTTCCTACCTTTTTTCAATAAAAGCTACTTTAGTCTTGTATACAACACTGGTTTCACATAAATGCCTGATCGATTTTTACTCAGAAGAAATATTCATTTAAAAAGTGCACGTATATGAATATTTATAGTAAATTGCGTTTCACAAAATTGGTTAACCAAAAATTGGTTATCCAAAATTAAGTCCTATTATAGAGGTCTTAAACAAATTTATTTAAAGTCACTTCTATAAATTTTGAAGAAAGTTTCGACTTTCGAATGCATCTAATAATTATTTTTTAATGAAAAAACTATTTATAATCATGTACAAAAACACCAAATCATGGCCTTCACTGAAGGTTGGTTTAATGTTGTGCTTTGTATTACTTGGCACAGCATTTCTGAGTGCTCAAAATGCAAGTGGTCAACTGTTTGATGAAGACGGTCAACCACTTATTGGAGCAAATATCCTACTTCAAGGAACAGCAGTAGGAACCATCACGGATATTGATGGAAAATTTTCAATTGAGGCAGACCCAGGAGATGTTCTTGTGATAAGCTATATTGGCTATGAAGAACAAGAAGCAACAGTTGTCGCTGGATCCGATATCAATCTTGTGATGGCTCCAAACGCGCAAGCGCTTAACGAAGTCATCATTACTGGATATGGAACACGAAAAAAATCGCACAATACGGGAGCAATCGCACAAGTAAAGGGCTCTGATGTAGCTGCTATACAAGCGGCGCGTGTTGATGATGCTTTAGCTGGAAAGCTGTCAGGTGTATTAATTCAAAACCAAGATGGTGAACCTGGAGCAGATCCAAAAATTCAGATTAGAGCAGCATCATCTATTTCAGGTGATTCTAATCCTTTAATTGTTGTTGACGGCTATCCTATATCAGGAAGTTTAGCAACAGTCAATCCAAATGATATTGAAAGTATAGAGGTATTAAAAGATGCCGCTTCAGCTGCTATTTATGGATCAAGAGGAGCAAATGGCGTTGTCTTAGTTACAACTAAAACTGGGAAAACTGGGAAAGCCAAGATTAGCTATAATGGTTATGTAAGTACCTCAAGCCGATACGTCTCAGATGTTGAACAACTTAAGACAGCTGGAGAATGGGCTGATATTTTAGAGGCAGGCATTGCTGATGGCACATATGATGTATCTGAAACACCAGCGCAAGGCAACGCGACCGGTCAACAAATAGTAGATTATCGACTTAATGCTTATAGAAATTCTCCAGATGTCGTTGCTGTTGAAGATTATCTTTTCAGAACTGGTATCAACCAAAGCCATAACTTTAGTGTAGGTGGTGGTTCAGAGGATGTTAACTATTATGCATCTGTAGGATATCAAGACACTGAGGGAGTTGTCATTACTCAGGGATTTGAAAGATATAATGCTCGTTTGAATGTTGATGCTAAGCTTGGTGACAAATTTGAAACTGGGATAGATTTTAATGGCTTTTATGGTGACAGAGATATTGTAGGCCATGATATGAGAGATCTTTTAAGAGCATACAGTATTCATCCAATATATCATACAGAAGCATCAATCGCATTTGTTCAGGATCTGAATGCACAAGCAATTGGTTTAGGATTAGCACCATTTGACGCTGGATATAGAGGAGGAGATGCACCTTTCAATAATAGCATATTCACTTTAGAGCCTGGCATGACAGCACAAGACTGGCACTATGGTAGAAGTCAAAATGGTATTGGAGGATCAGGAGATGCAGGTCCAGCTACAAAACTTGACAACACAAATAGATTCGAAAAAACATATTTCGGAAATGTCAGTACTTACTTAAAATATAGCCTTGCTGACGGCTTGGATATAAAAACTGTATTAGGTGGAGATATCAGAGATTCTGAAGAATTTTTCTCCAGAACACTTGAGTTTGATTCTAGAGCGCGTTCGAATCAAACGGCGTTAGATAGAAGAGATATTCAGAGAACATCAGTATTAAGTGAAACGACATTGAGTTATAATAAAGTTTTAGGTCGTCATGATGTAGGTGCGGTCGCTGGTCTTGAATTTCAAAATTTCTATATTAATGGAATTGACTTAAATGCTACAAACGTGCCATTCGGTGAATTTTTAAATTATGCATTGTTAGATCCATCAGATATTGCTGTTACTGAAATAGATGAGACTGTCAATAGACGAAGCGTATTTGGTAGAGTTAATTATGCATTTGACAATCGTTATTTAGCATCTGTCTCCGTAAGAAGAGATGGTGATTCAAGATTTGGTGCGAATAACAGACACGAAATCTTTCCAGCTATTTCATTAGGATGGAATGTACATAATGAAGCTTTCTACAATTCAGACTTTTTAACAGATTTAAAGCTTCGATTTAGTGCTGGATCATTAGGAACAACTTCATTCCTAGGATCATACAGTTCATTGAGTTTGTTAAACCCTCAGGCAACAATATTTGGCACTGGATTTTTAATTCCTTCGGATATAGCCAATCCTGATTTGACTTGGCAGACAAATACAGAGACTAACTACGGAGCTAATTTTGGTTTCTTAGGGAATCGATTTACACTGGGTGTAGATTATTACAGATCTGATATAGAGGATATATTAATTAACCAAAGTGTTTCTGAAGTATTAGGAACAACATCTATCATACTTAACTCTGGTGATGTTAAAAGTTCAGGATTAGAGTTAGAGCTTGGTGCTGCAGTCGTTAATAATTCAAATCTTCGATGGAACATTAGTGCTAATTTATCTACAGTGAATACAGAAATTACTGATCTAGGAAATCTTGATGAATTACCAAGAGAACTGTATGGTCAGTCTGGTAGAGCACCTGTATTTAGAAACTATGTTGGTGGAGAAATAGGTGAAATGTGGGGAATAGAAACCCAAGGTCGTGTAGAGACTGAATTTATGAAAGATCCTACTCGTAATATAGGTATCAATAGCTCATTGTTTTATGTTGTAGATCAAAATGGTGATGGTGTTATCGATAGAACAAGAACTGTTGAAGAGGGTGGGGATTTGGTCAAAATTGGACAAAATACGCCTGACTTCTACTGGGGATTGAATAGTCAAATGAGCTTTGGTAGTTTTGACTTTTCACTACAATTTCAAGGAGCACAAGGTGGAGAAGTGTGGAATGTTGATCCTATTTACTGGCAGTCAGAATTTGGAGGAAGAGTTAAAGATAGCTTTGATGAAGATGGTGATGGTAGAGCAGATCACAATGGTCAATTTTATGACCAGCCAAGAAATGCGCTGGACTCTCAAATCCAGGATGCATCATATATCGCTTTGAGAAACCTGACTTTAGGCTATACGCTTGATCCAAGTATTGCTAGCAATATTGGTCTAGGTTCTATAAGAGTGTATGTAGCATCATCTAACTTACTCTATTTAATGAGTGATAGTTATACTTCACTAAATCCAGAAGGTGTAGAGATTACCAATGGTGGTTATAGAGGACCTACCACATATGGTGTGCAAGTAGGTGCAAGTCCAATTGTAAGAAGTTTCACTTTTGGTCTTAATGTTAATTTTTAATCGATAAAGAAATATAATAATGAAATATATATATATAATCGTATTAGGTACAATGTTGCTCTTCTCAGCTTGCGAAAGTGATCTAGACCAATTTCCCCCTAATATTGCCAGCTCAAATTCTTTAACAGATTTTGGTGGTGTTTTAAATGCGGCTTATTTCTATCAACATGCAGGTATTACACCAATTGCCGTCATGGGTGATTTTAGATCTGACAACGCTTTTATGGACGAATCTCCATTTACTGAATTTGATGCATTTAATCCTAATTTAACGGTAATGGAAGATCAATTTTTTGGTCCCTTCTATACAGGCATGTATAAATCTATCTTAAGTGCCAATAGCGTGATAACAAATTCTACAGATCCTGTAGAAGTAGGTGAAGCTCAGTTTTTAAGAGGACTGTCTTATTTTAAATTAGTAAAAGTATTTGGTGAAGTCCCTCTTAATCTAGAGGCTACGCCTAGTGTAACCGATAGTACAATATTGGTGAGACAATCAGTCGATGCTATTTATACTCAGGTAATTAATGATTTTACAGCAGCGATTGCTGCATTACCTGTTACGAATAGCAATGGAAGAGCTGGAAGTCTTGCAGCTCAAGGGATGCTAGGTAAAGTGTACATGCAACGAGGTAATACAAGTAGTGCAGAACCACTGCTAGCAGCTGTAGTGAACGGTGCTGGTGCAGCTGGTTTCATGTTACAAGAAGACTACAATAACATATTTGGAGCTGACAATGATTTAAATGAAGAAATCATTTATGCAACTCAAGTATCAAGTTCAATTGCAGATGAATATGGATTCTCAGAATTTTGGTCATGGTCTGGTGGTCTAGATACAAAATCGTTATTGCCATTAGATCAAAGCTTAATCGATGCATTTGATGCAAGCGAGGCTGACGGTGAGACTGACTTGAGAAGAGCAATAACCATAGATGAAACTCTTAGGGCATCTCCTAAGTTTCCTCAGACAGGAGGCCCAGATCACGACTGGATTGAATTGAGATTAGCAGACGCTATTCTTTTATATGCTGAAGCATTAAATGAGAATGGGAACACATCTGCAGCAATAGATCAGTTAAATACAATTAGAAATAGAGCTGGTTTATCTGATACATCTGCTTCTAGCCAAGAAGAAGTTCGTACAGCGATTGCAAACGATAGACGACTTGAACTAGCCTTTGAAGGTCAGCGATGGTTTGATTTAGTACGAACAGGTACTGTTGATGCTGCTGTAGGACAAGCCGTTAATTCTGATTTTCTTTTATTCCCAATACCAGTATCAGAAGTATTGGCAAGCTTTGGCGTGATCACACAAAATGATGGCTACTAACTAACTATTTAAATAATACTTTATAAAGAAGTATTTAGTTTTTTCATGCGAATGGAGGAAAAGAGACCTGAGTGGTTTCCTCCTCCATTCCTCTTTGTTGTACTTTACAGTGTATTGATTTATCAATTAATTTGGAAAAGAGGGCACAACTTTAAGTATCGACACAATGGTCTTTTCATCTCTCATTTGAATTCATTGCTATTGGCTAGAACACAAGGAAATCATATCTTGCGGCATGAATTTTCAAACAACATTAGAAGGCATTTCAGAAGAAGAGATCAAACAATTCATTATCGATGGATTACACGAGGATGTGCAAGATGGAGATCATACTTCTCTTGCTTGTGTAGATCCAAATGAAAGAGATACCGCATTCTTATTTTCTAAGGACGAAGGCGTTGTTGCTGGTATTCCAATAGCTGAACGAATTTTCAAACACTTAGACCCGGAAGCGAAAATGAGAATTCACATCCATGATGGTTCTCCAGCACATTTTAAAGATGTTGTCTTTGAATTGGACTGTAATTCACAAGCATTGTTAAAAGGAGAACGACTTGCGCTCAACCTTATGCAACGATTAAGTGGTATTGCGACGATGAGTGATCAATTCATTGCAGAAATACAGGGCACTGGCGTTACCATTCTAGACACAAGGAAAACAACACCATTACTTAGGTTTTTAGAAAAATATGCTGTGCGTCAAGGTGGTTGTACCAATTATAGAAATGGTTTATACGACCGGATTATGATTAAAGACAATCACATCGATGCTTGTGGTTCTATAACCGAAGCCATTAAAAAAGTAAATGCCTATTTAACAGATAAGAATCTCGATTTGCAAATCACTGTAGAAGTAAGAAATCTTGTGGAACTCTATGAAGTTATTGAAGTTGGCAACATACACAGAATCATGCTCGACAACTTTGAGTTGCCAATTTTAAAAGAAGCCATACAGACAATCAATGGCAGGTATGAATCGGAGGCATCAGGAGGAGTTGATCTGTTTACTGTACGTGACATTGCAAAGACAGGTGTTAACTTTATTTCTGTGGGAGCTCTCACCCACTCTGCAGGAAGTCTTGATCTAAGTCTAAAGGTTCAGAAAGATTTATTATAAAATAGAAACGGAGCTGCATGATTTCAACTTGCAGCTCCGTTTTAGTAAATAGCAGTTTTCTTACTTACACTGGGTACGTGATGATTAAGAAACTGATGAGTGCCCCAAAAAACATCATTGCCAGCCAAAATCGGGCATCTCTAAATACTGAGTCTTCTTTCTTCTGTAACATATGAGTCATCACTATTCTCAGGTTTGATAAAAGCGGCATCCGATCTCCGGATGCCTTCGTCTGTTTATAATGCATACAGAATACGTATACATTCTCTGATAAGGCAAATACGATACCATAGCGATTATCTATAATGTGTCCACCAGTGTGTTTTAGATAGCTTGAAATAGAAAGATGTTATATATAAATTCAGCAGTATATTTAATCAGGTGTTTTCTAGTTCTTTAATCGTTACATGTATTATCTATGTGACTAATACATTGAAAATCAACGCAAAAAAATACCTAAATTATTTAGATGATGTTCTCAACATTTATGTAATACCACTTTCTTTTTAGTGTAATGTTGAGCCCACTCCGAAAACGCACAAAACCAAAAATGTTTCTTTTGACGATATTTTTCATTTTCTCAATTAACTGATACTCAGGAATCACTGAATTTCAAAAACCAAAAATCTCATCCAAAATATTCCATTTTATGCAATTCGTCAGTTTTCAGAGTGGACCCAATGTTGATGTATTGACTAATCAAGTCCGGTAAGTATGTTTTTTACAATTCCAGGACCTTCATAGATGAATGCACTGTACAATTGTACTAGACTAGCACCAGCGTTGAGTTTCTCTTGAGCAGATAAAGCATTTTTAATGCCTCCCACACCGATGATAGGAATTGATCCCTTTGAGTGACGATGAATGTAACTGATCACTTCTGTTGAGCGATCTCTTACTGGTTTGCCACTTAATCCTCCATTGCCTATGTCCTCGATCCTTTTCGAAGAAGTAGCTAATCCTTCTCTACTTATCGTAGTATTTGTTGCGATGATACCATCAATACCAACTGTAGATACAATGTCTATGATATCATCCAATTGTCCATCTGTCAAATCAGGAGCTATTTTAAGTAATACTGGTCTTGGCTTTTCGAATGTGCTGTTTTCTTGTTTGACGGCTTTAAGCAAGTTTGTCAATGGCTCCTTTTCTTGCAGTTCTCTCAAGTTTGGAGTATTAGGTGAACTGACATTGACCACAAAGTAATCAACATGGGGATGTAGTTTTCTGAGGCAGATCAAATAGTCATTTACTGCCTTCTCATTAGGCGTGACTTTATTCTTGCCTATGTTGCCACCAATCATGACTTGTCGCTTCCTTAGTTGTTTCAATTGCTCGACAAGGAAATCAACACCCTTATTATTAAAGCCCATACGATTAATGAGTCCTTCATCTTTTGGAAGTCTAAACAATCGAGGCTGTGGATTACCTGCTTGGGCAATAGGTGTTACTGTCCCTACTTCTATAAAGCCAAATCCAAGATCTTGCATGGATTCGATATACTCTCCATTCTTATCAAAGCCTGCGGCTAGTCCCACAGGGTTCTTAAACTTCAGCCCAAAGAGATGCACTGGTTTATCTAAAGGTTTATAGCTTTTTTTGAGAGTTGCTCCTACAATTGGCACTTGCCTTGCAAATCCAAATAAGGAAAGCGCTAGAGAATGTGCTTTTTCTGGTTGAAATAAAAAGAAGACTTTTTTAAGCAGTGGATACATAAACCACTAAACTATCTCTTCTTCTAGTTTTTCTAGGTCTCTGACCAATAATCTTTTTCGATTAAATGTCAATAAATTTTTATTCCTCAATTCATTCAAGACAGTAGTGACGGTTTGTCTTGAGGTAGCTGTCAAGTTTGCTATTTCTTGATGTGTATTGAATTTTCTTACAACCCACTCATAACCAACTCTTTGACCTTTCTTTCGAACTGATTCAATCAAATATTCTACAATTCTACTTCTTGAATCTTTAAATACCATTGACTCAAGACGCTGTTCCATTTCTAATACACGAGATCCCATAATTTTCATAAAGAAGAGACTTAATGCGCTGTGGTCTTTCAACATTTCTTTCATCTCTCCGACAGTCATTATGCAACAAGTTGTCTTTTCAATTGCTATTGCAAAGTCTCTACGTTTCAATTCTCCGATCAATGATAATTCTCCGAATAATTCACCTCGACTTAAGATCGCTTTGATGATCTCTTTATTCTGCTCATTAAGTGCACCAATCTTTACTCTTCCATCCATGATAAAATAAATTTTATCAGCTGCTTGGTCCGGTAAGTATATATACTCTCCCTTTGAATACTGCTTGTGCACGTGTGAGTCTATAGCATCACTCATTTTGTCTTCGCAGAATATTCCCGAAACATCAATATTTTCTAAAAACCATATTGATTGATCTTGCATAATGGAGGTTTGTATATTATAATGAAATTTGAACACCCACAATAGTCTCTAAGAAATAACAACTATAAGGAGGTAAATGGTATATTCTTTAGTAAATTATTTTAAAATCTACGAAAAAACAAATTAATACACCTTAGGATGGGTGTGTAGATGGTTTTATAATAAAGTTTAAACGGCAAAAGAGTTGCCTTTGTTCAGATTGCGTTGTTATCTTTTTTCAATTCTAGTTTTTTCACAAGTTGCTCTAAGCTTTTATTCTTGGCTACCATCAACTCGTATTTTTCCTTAAAACCAAGATATTTATTTGGCTTTGATATCTCTTTTTCAGGAAACTGTGCCTTATCAACCAAAATTTCAATATCCAAATTACTGTTGTGTATTGACCTCCTAATTTCTTGCATCAAAGGTATTTCTTGTTGAATAATTTCTTTGGCAATGACAGATGCAACAGTAATTTTTAGGCCTTCGTCAGATAAGTCCAACATTGATTTTTCTAACACTCCTCTCGTCGAAGGGGTAAGTGTTTTATCTCTATAACTCTGCCAAACCAACAAAATATCCTCGAGTTTGACATCCTCACTTTTCATAGACTTCTCAACCTTAAAGTCTTTTTTGACTTTAGCTAGTAAGGTGTCAACATTTGCAAATGATGGTGTATTCTGTAAGTTTGAATCCGTTGCAACTACAGGTGTTATTACTGGGGTGCTGTTTGGTATTTGTTTCGGTTCTTCTATTTCTTTTTCAATGACTTTTGTCGTCTCTTCATTTACAGAGAGTTCCACTTCTTGTTGGGCTATTGACTCTGCCTTTGCGATTGAAGAAACAACATCTAATGTCTTTTGAGCTTCTAAGTTTGAGTTAGGCGCAGATTCTGTTGGATCAGCAACATTTAAGCTTGAGTTAGGAGCAGCAGCTATCGTTGGAGTAGCAAGAGCTACGCTGGAGTTAAGAGTTTTTTTTTCTACTAATGGACTTGGGCTAGCATGATGTTCAATCAGTTGATTGATAAAACAAATCTTGAGAAGATTAATTTCTACATGCAATCGTTTGTTTTTTGCTTTAGGATAATTGACATCACAGTCGTTACACAAATGCAAAGCGGTCATCAAGTATGATGTTGATAATAATTTGGCCTGATTTGCAAATTGGTTTTTGACAGCTTCACTTGCTTCTAGTAACTGGATAGAAGCTGGATCCTTGCATAAAAGGATATTTCTAAAATGATCTGCAAGACCCATGACAAAATGATCTCCTTCAAAACCATTCATCAACACTTCATTAAACAATAAAAGAACAGCGGATTTATTTTGCGAGGCTAATGCTTCGACCATTCTAAAATAATAATCTTGGTCAAGTAGATTTAACTTTTGAACTAGATCATCATATTCAATCTTACCTTCTGACGAGCTGGCAATTCGATCAAAAATTGAAAGTGCATCTCTCATACCGCCATCAGCCATCTCTGCAATTGCATACTTGGAATCATCGTCTATGGTAATGTTTTCTGAAGCAGCTATTTTATCTAATTGATTTATGACCTCTGCTACCTGAATTCGTTTGAAATCAAAAATTTGACATCGAGACAATATGGTTGGTAGAATCTTATGCTTTTCTGTTGTCGCTAAAATGAAAATCGCATATGGAGGTGGTTCTTCAAGTGTTTTCAAGAACGCATTAAACGCGGCAGTACTCAACATGTGTACCTCATCGATAATGAAGATCTTATACTTTCCTTGTTGTGGTTGAAACCGAACTTGTTCTATGAGGCTTCTAATATTCTCTACAGAATTGTTAGACGCTGCATCCAATTCGAAAATATTCAAAGACACATCAATTTCTACACTACCAAAGTCTTCTTCTGAAATGGCCTTTTTGGGATCGGGAGCGTTGATTACTTTTGCTAAAATTCTTGCGCAAGTTGTTTTGCCTACACCTCTAGGACCAGTAAATAAAAACGCATGAGCTAGTTTATCAGATAGTATAGCACTCTTAAGTGTGTCTGTGACGTGTCTTTGGCCTAAAACCTCATCGAAGGATTTCGGTCTATACTTACGTGCTGATACTACAAAACTCATATGGACACAAGATATATAATATAGTGTTTAATCGGAGTCAAGACTTTCATTAAATTCAATCAAGTTTCATTTTAGCTTATCAAATTACAATCATATTACTCTGAAGTTTCAAACTTCAGAGAATGTGGTCAAAGCTGTCTGAATTAAGATAAATAGGATGAGCTGATTTTAAGATTTCTACTAGTAAGTGACTTTTGTGTATCATAATCAAATCCTACTATCCTGAAATCTAGCTAATCCTAATTCAGACAGTTGAGATAATGCCATTTATAACTACGTCCCCACTTTCTCTGAGGTCTGTGCCCTCAGAGCAATACGATTGAAATTACGATCATATTACTCTGAAGTTTCAAACTTCAGAGAATGTGGTCAAAGCTGTCTGAATTAAGATAAATAGGATGAGCTGATTTTAAGATTTTTACTAGTAAGTGCCTTTTGTGTGTAAAAATCAAATCCTACTATCCTGAAATCTAGCAAATCCTAATTCAGACAG
>Ga0114957_1002762_pt1 | contig 16386 bp, 20 predicted proteins | sample BantaG_FD_87175 | JGI IMG/M metagenome (GOLD analysis project Ga0114957, IMG submission 87175) | Marine algal microbial communities from Bantry Bay, Ireland - BantryBay_4 metaG | ecosystem: Host-associated > Algae > Red algae > Unclassified | place: Bantry Bay, Ireland | collected 2014-11-21 | reverse complement strand
GTGACGGCCCGGGTCAATTCCCATTTGGGGAAATTGGGCCCGGGCGACGGTTTCCGCCCTTTTAGGACGAAGGGCGACGACGGTGGGAGGCACCGTCGTCGCCAGCAAGTAAACCGTGTCTTGATGTCTTGGCGTTTCGATCGGCCCAACTTCCCGGACCTCGAGTCCTATAGCGGGTGTCGCGCGAGCGGCTGAGACGGCCGTTACTTCCCTCCTTCTGAGGTAACCCCCTAGCTTGTGGTACTACATGGACCATCGAGGGAGGCTATCCTGGTTCGGCGAACGTGGCGCCAAGGGTTCAATTTCAGGCTGCCTGGCTCGGCAACGAGGCGCCGGCAACGAGGTGAGGGCAACGATGGCGTCGCCCTCGTGGCATATGGTGAACCACGGTGTTTTACACCATTGGGGTGCGCCCGTGCTGAGCCCAGCAACCGAGCGCTCGAAGTAAGCCCTTTGACCGACAATCACTTACGTCAAATTCATCGAAAAAATTACGCCTCACACTGTCACACGAAGGGACAATCACTGCGACCTTTCTAAGCTGAGAGCTCGTCACACGAAGCGTCACATGAACGAAGGAACTGCTAAGAAAGGGCCTCAGTGTTGCAAGGGTCGCGATGACGCTAAAAGCGAATGGAGTTAGGTGGCTGAGAAGGACTGTCCTGCCACAGGGGTCACAGGGCCCGGACAGCGCGTGCCCCCCTGCGCAGCAGGCCCAAAACCGTTGTCAAGGGCACCCCTGCTTTTGCGTGTTTTCGGACGAACAGATTATCTGCAAACCGCCCTGGGGCTCTGTCAAGGCTGGTTCTTTCCAGAAAAGGCGCCAAAATCATCTGTTCGCCGGGATAGATGCATCTCCACTCGTAAAAAGAGAGACACAGCATAAAACTTATACACTTCCCCCTTCCAGAAAGAGAGAGAGACGGAGAAGCATCTGTGGCCCTGCTAGCAGGCGCAATGTGTGGAGTGAGGAACGATTCCTGTTCTCGCAAACACAAATATGCAAGGACCTCGCATGAGATGGCCTCGGAGAGCCTGTCAAGGGGGGTCGATCTGTTTTTTCCACAGGAATTCTGTTTCTTCAAACAGGAACACGGGCCTCCAAGAGGCTCAAAACAGGCAAGAACAGACGTGCTTTTGACGACGGTTCTGGGCCCGCTGCGCTACCCCCCTCCACCGCCCTGAGTTGCGCGCGGCGACCGCGCGCAGCGACTTCCGAGGATCGAAGAGCCTAGATTCCCAGCTGGTGATCGTGCCTGCCCGCCGGCTTCTGTTGCGGCGGCGGGTCGGCGGTTGCAGACGCCATCTACCGGCGCGGTTACAGGTGCCCCGTCGCGCGGCGGTCGATCCCGCCCGCCCGCCCGTGAGCCGTGTCGGCCGCCCTGCCCGCCGCGCACAGGTGCGCTGCGTTGCGGGCTGACGGCCCCGTCCGTGGGCGTTGCGGCACGCCAGCGGGCCGCCGCTGCGGTGGCGGCGGCGCCACCCCTTTCCCCGCCCCATGCCCCCCCCGCTACGGCAACGTGGCTGCACGAGCCCCCATGCGTGCTCGCGGCCATGGAGCCGGCCGGCGTGCCCGGTGTGGATGCGTCGCCGAGCGCGCCACAGCCCTGAAGGCCAGGGTATTGCACGCACGTGCCTGAAATCTTCATCCTTGGCAGAGCGTCTCCTTTGCTCATACTCACGGGGCTTCCCAGGCGAGTAAAAGCCAGCCTTGGCTCAGCGGCGATTTGCCGCCAGGTAGGGTTGGCGTTTGGGGAAATAGAATGGGCGATGCGAAAGCACCATAAATCCTGAACTGTATTTGCTGGAGACTTACTATCACCTGAGATTTCGCTACTGTTGAAACAGGGCCAATATCATTTTGATCGATACGCAGCCTTTGATTCCGTTGGGCTGGGTATTGGGCCATCGACGAAGCCGCGCCATGCATGACGGCCATGCACGACCGCCGCGACTCGCCGCCCCGCACAAGCGCGAGCCACCTCCACCCCGGCCGGGCTTTGCTGTCGTTGGTCGTCGTCCCTTCCAAGGGTGGGCGACCACCGCCGCTGATGGGGGCTGCCGCCTCCCTCCCGTTCTTGACCCAGGTGTCCTTACCACACCATTTCGTTACTACGGTCGCCGCTGTGTCTGCGCCGACCAGTGGGGGTGGGCAGTGCCAGTGGGGGAGGGGGGCAGCAGTTGCGGGGGGCGGAGCCCTGGTAGAAAAAGCCAGAACCTATGATAGGGGGGCGCAGCATCGATGTGGGGACGCAGCGGCGGTGGGGGGAGGCAGCGGCGGCGGAGGGAGGCTGATGCACTGGGAGAAAGCAGCAGCAGTGGGGGAAGGCAGCGGCAGTAGAGGAAATTAGCAGTTGAGGGTGGAGATGTACAGTCACTGCGCACTTATATACGTTCCACGTATATAATACCCATCACATAACTGAGCGAAACTCGATCGCCCTCCCTCGAGATAGACACACGTGCTGCACTCCATCGTCTCCATAAAAATATTCAGGATATGCAGAACACCCGAACCAGAAGACCGCCGTCGTCGTCGTCGTGAGGGATGGCCACGATCGCCTGGGATCCCAACATCCAGAAAGAAGCGGCAGTCGCTTACTCTAGACGAAAAAGTGAAACTCATCAACATGACGGAGTCGGGCGCGTTAAGGACGTGGGCGGACATTAAACGGGCATGTACAATTGACGTGTCAGCGGAGGCCATCAAATCAGCTTGGCGCCAACGCGAGTCTCTCCGCAAGCGGTTGGTACAACATTGTTTCGGCAGTGGGAGCAGGTTCGGTGCCCCCGACGATGGTGATGATCAGGGCGCGGGCAGAGGAGATTGCCGCTCACCTCGGCGTTGCCAACTTTTCTGCGTCGGCTGGCTTTATCAGGCGGTCGGCCAAACGAAATTACCTCGTCAACGTTTCTCTCTGGGGAACGAGGGGCTCGGCGGCGGCGGACGTTGAAGCATCGAAGCAGCGGATGGCCGACATCCGGGAAGACCTATGCGCCTACGCCCCGGAGCAGATTCATAACATCGACGAAGCCGGCCTCTATTTTCGGGGTTTCCCTTACGTGACGGCGGGAAGTGGGCGACGCGCTCTGGGGAGCAAGGCCATAAAGGCAAGAGATCACCTCACCCTGGTCCTCGCGGTCAATCAGACGGGGTCTCACAAGATTCCTGTGGATATCATCGGCAAGCCGGCTGTTACCGTGTGCTTTCAGGCCCCTCGAGATTCCTGCCCGCTGCCCTACTTCTTTCAAACGTTGGCATGAACGGACTGTGTCGTCTACGAGAAATCGTTCGAAACGGTCTTCCTGCCGGCGGTGGGGAGCCGAAGGCGGCTTTCTTGCATCCTTATTGTAGACAATTGCGGTGCCTCTGGCAGATACAAAGACGGTCAAGTCACCCTTTTATTTCTTCCCCCGAACGTCACGTCCATTTACCAACCTCTCGATGCTGGAATCATCGCCGCCCTGAAGAGGCGCTATAACGGGCGCTTTTTGGGCCTCGTTTCTTGAGCGTGTGAGCACTCGCGGGTCGGGGCGAGCTCTTGTGCTACAGCTACCCCCCCCGGCCCGGGAAGATCCGCAGGTGTCATGAGCTGGGAAGAAAGGGTGATCGACCATCCCAGTGGGGTGAGCAGTGCGGCAAGCCGCGCCCCGACTGGTCCGAAGGCTCCTGACGGCAGCACGGTGGTATTTAGTCCCAATGCTGCGGCAGTCACCGCCAGCGGGGTCGTCAGCCGAGGCAGTGTCCCGGACTGGCGCCAGTGGTGCCCACTCCTCAACCGACCAGGTCTCCAGCCCTGGTGGCCGTTCCGTCGCTGCCCAAGGTGGCGCAGCAGTCGGCCTGGACAGCGATCTTTTGACGGCCGCGGCTGTAACTGCATCAGCGCCAATTGGCTGACTGCGGGGCACTGTGGGTGGTCGTGTCCCGTTTGAGGGCACCCTCGGTGCGGCACCTACCTGGCCGTCTGTGAGTAGTGCAACGCGGACAGCAGAATTCCTCTCGAGATCTTGTCCGGCGACATTAATCCTGGCTGGTTCCCGCACTTCTCGGCCCCGGGGAGCGCTTTCCAGTCCAGGTCGACTGTGGCGGGGCCTGGGATCCGCAACAGCCGCCGTAGGGTGTCCAGTTGTCAGCGCCACGCAATTGGCGCGTGGCCGCGTCGGTCTCAGTGGGAGGACTGGCCCAAGCATTACTTTTGCTGGCTTGCCGGCGTGCGTACCACGGGGCATTCCGCCGGCGGCGGTGGGAACGGTAGCGAGGGCGACCGAATGGACAGAGGCGTTGGCCGCGGCAGTAACAATAGGGGCCCATACGGCCTCCTTGGTCGCCGGCACACCCGCCGGTGTGCAAGCAGGATCATCCGTGACAGCGCCGCCGGTAGCCGGCACAGAGGCTATGTCCACTCCTTCCTCCTTACCGGAGCTCGCTGTGGACCCCTCTTCACGTGAGCTCAACGTATGGGTCAAGCTCTCCCCTGAGAAGGCTGCACCACCACCGAATGCGCAGGGGCAGCGAAGCTGTGCTCTGCGGAGGCGGGCGGCTTCGCCGCGGGTCGTGCTCGGTGAGCGTGACGGCGCTCAGGCACACATTCAAGATATGTTGGATATTGTGTTGGAGGAGCGGGATGCAATGGACCCAGCAAGGACTCCGCACTGCTGGGTCAAGGCACTTTTTTTGACGACGCCGACGGAGGCGACCGTGATGGCCATGCATAGGTCATACCGGCATTCCCTGCGCGATGTAGCTGAGGATGTGGACAAGGTGCTGCTTGATATCGGGCGCTGCTCTATCGGCGTGCGGTGCTGTGGGGACGCCGGGCCATCGGAGCGCCAGCTGGCGGTAGAGACGCGGTTTGGCATGGAGTGTGACCAGGAGGCCATAATTGACACGGCCGAGGCTGATTTGCTAGAAGAGTCGTCGGCCGGGGAGACGCAGGACGAGGACGAGGATTGGATAAAAGTAGTAGGTTTTATGCACATAGCAGCACCCAACAGACAGATGCCAGTGGGTGAGCAAACAGGGCGTATTTGGAGCACCATGGCCATTCGTGGAATCAACTGCGGGAGGAAGTCGTAGCAGTGCATTGTAAGCGTCCGCACTAGTCGCTACTAATGCTGAAAATAGTGGGCAGTGCGTTCCTACTTCGTCACAAAGGGAAGACAAACAATGCATGAAAACAGTGGTCGAGCCATCAAGACACCGAGTGGCGACAAACAGATCGACACCGGGGAGGTCAGTTTTCGGGTTCTGATTTGACAGCGAAGCGCAATCGCACAGTCGATGCCGTCGTTGACGCAATATTGCGACCAGCCGCACTTGCGTGTACCCGTATGTTTAAAGTTTGGGCAGAGGTTGCCCTCGAGAAAAGCCATCGCACAGAAAATCTCAAAGCCGTCTGAATGTGGTGCAGTTGGATCTTCACGAGTGCGGTGTTTGCATGGAAGAAAGATGCAACCATGGAAGGGGCGGGGGGTGGGGGAGGGGGGGGAGCGGGGCGTGTACCGACACGCAGCGTGCACCTGGCCGCAGGACAAAGGTGCAGAGGTTGCGTTCGGGATAAGACTGCGTACCAAAAAATCTCAATCTGTCGAACATGGCGTGGTTGGATGGCCGCCAGTGCGGCGCTTGCACGGGGGAAGGATGATGACATGAGGGGGGCGGGGAGGGAGGAAGAGAACTATAAGGGTGGTGTTTGAAGTGATAACTACAAGAATACAATTAAGAGACAAGCCGGAGCAGGCTCGCAGGTGTTGCAAGATGGGGAGGGTGACACAGCACGTCACATTGCTCGGCACAAAGACACGTGTAAACATCAGCTAGCTTCCAGCATAAGGACGTGCACAGAGTATGCGGTCCTCAACCGACTATGTACAGACACGGTCCGACCTATGCACCGTCTCTCACCTCCCATTGACTCGCGCCGTCCGGCCCCTGGCGTCGCTCACGCGACGGTACCTGCGGCACCTCGTTGTCAACGAAAGTGTGTACAGTACCGCGCGAGAGCAACGTCGACAATGAGTACAACGCCGGAGGGAACTAGAAAGAAGACGCTCAGCGGGCGACAAGACTTGTGCGCAGGTAGGGCACGCAGGATGAGGTGCAGAAACGACGCGGGTGGGATCCCCGCGGAAACTGGTCGGTGTGGTGTAGGGGACGGGTCAGTTGGTCTTAGGGGACCTGTCGGTGTGGTGTAGGCATGCGTGTATGCAAGCGCGCAGGTGTGTGGGAACGCGGGACAGCTGCAGCGACGCACGCCTTCAACCGACACACGCAGCTGAACTTCGGTAAAGGCCACCCCTGACCAACGGCGTTCATCACGAATAGGGGCCGATCTTGGCTTGTCTTCAGCCTTAATCATGCGATCAACTGCGTCTGGCGTCCCGTCCAATGGCTATGTCCAGCCCGATCGCGATGGATTTCGTCGATCATCGGGTGGGCTAAGAGTTTTGCGGGCGGGTGACGGTCTCTACCTCATCATGGAGTTTGTAACAAGTCTGGCCGGTACTTGCCGGACCGTCTTTTTGGATCACCGATTCTGCACTAAGTCGATTGTGAGCTGGACTACGTCGCTTTCTGTAGGAGCTTCGACGGCCCCAGCGGGCCGACTAATGAAGACATCATACTGCCGCGCCGCCGCTGGGCGGGATTCACCAACGGGGCGGCGGCGGACGCTGCCGCCTCGCTGTAGGGAGACGGCCAAAAGTCTTCTAGGGGGCGGGGGTCAGAAATTCTGTCCGTGCCGGAAGCCGGCGAGGAGCTCGCGAAAAAGCCGCTAGTGCGCCGCAGCCGTAGGGATAGTGTTGCACAGCTGCGGCGGCATCGGGGTGTGGCGGACAGATGCCGGCCCCTCCACGCCGCCCGAGGCGCGTCCGCTGCCGCTCTCATGGCCAACGTTGTCGTAAACTGGGCCGCTGCACGCCGTCGGCACCCCATCCTCGGGTATAGAACACGCAGCGGCATCGCCGTGGCGCCAACGGGCGGCTGGTGTGGCTAACCTGGAACCTTGCACACTCGGCTCAGAAGTGAATCTGGCACACAAATAAGCTACCGCACGGAACTGATGGTCGAGGTGCCGCCTGTGTATGCCCTTTCTTGTACAAAACTACATGTCCTATGCTGCAATCATAGACTCTGCCTACCAGTGCGTGCGAGATGTCCTCCGACATTCTTGGCAGCATCATCAGTAATACCCGCTGCCCACTGCTTCCGCTTCTTGACCGCCTTCGCACTCCCGGTGGCGCGCACTGGCGACGACGGCTTGTTCTCACGCCGCAGTTTGTCGGTCGCCTTCGATTGCCTTGCGGGCCCCGGCCGCAGCCGATCTTCGATTGGCTACGTAGCGCGGGAGGACGTCCACGCGCGCCTCGAGTGCCAGAGCCATCACCCTCATGAATTCCTCCGCCCGCTCCAGCTCTGTTGCGCCCGGAAACTTGACGGCGTTTTCGCTGTACCGCCCATGCCTTGTCTCCAGTCCCTGTTCTCCATAAATTCCAACGCCGCTACATATCTCTAGAAAGTATGGAGCGTTGAACACCAAAATGTGGAGATTCGGGGATATCGAAGACCAACCGAAGATCCCCTTCGACGGGGTCACCTTGGCCGACTCATCCGCGCGAGACGCCAGGACGTTCTCCGCAGAAGCGATGGTCGCGCGGTTCAACGTCTTCCGGACCCTGTTCCACAGGGACCAGGCCTCCTCGAAGGCAGCGAGGTGCGCCAGTGAGACCTTTCCGACGGGCGCGGCCCACAGGATCGAGCTGTGCTCGCCGATGGTGTGGCAGTGGCGACCGATAAACAGTCCACCATGAAAGGAGGTAGGCCGCACACGCACCCTTTCGTGCAGCACCCCCACGAGCTCGAAGGCAAATTCTCTCCCCGCTTGCCACCCAGCGGCAGCGCCCTCAGTCGCGCTCCGATGCTCCATCATCATCTCAACAGCAAGTCGGAGAAGACAGTGGCGAACTGTTTGAGTTGTGTGCAAAGGAACTGATACAATTTGTTGGGGGTCAATCCCGAATAAGTGACTTCGCGCCACCGCGCAAATACGCGCATGCGTGCCGGGCTTGCCCACCATCCTCGTCGCGTCTCCAACCGCCATGCGGTCAGCGAAGTGGGTGCGCTCTCGCAGGTTTCCGCTGCCAGACTCGTCTTGCGGCGTCCTGTAACTAGCGTTGAGTAGCGCCTGCTGGTCACTTGGGCACCGCGTGAGCTTGCATGCCATAAAGGGCAGCGTGGCGGTGGCATCCTTATGGCCAAGCAGACAGCATCATGCAGCAATATCGCAACCCAGCATCAGGCGCACCAGACGATAGGTGCCACGCACCATGACGCCGTCGCGCAGGAGGGCGTCTATCCGGAGCAGCTGCGTCGCCAGCATTGCAGCCAACTCTTCATAATTTTCGACGTCACAGGGGCATAACGCCGAGCAGAATGGTGTTGGCGGGGCTAGTTTGGTGCGCCTGATTGATATTTGATGCCACCATTTTTTTCCGCCCCCGGATCGCCGTTCTTGTCCAAACCGAGGACAATGCGCACGTCCGGCTCCGACGTGGGTGGGGAGCCTCGGAGGGAGACGGCAGCACCGGTAGGGCCTTGCTCAGCGGCCGCTGTGTTGTTGCACGCCGCCGGGTCGGTCACCGGCCTCTCCAAAAACATATGACTGTCACACAGAGAGGACACGCGCTCCTGGACAGCCGCGGATAGCGAGGCGAGGTAGGCGTCAGAGCCCGTCACAGCCACCTGCTTGCCGGGCGGCGCTGAGAGCTCCCACCGCCAAGCACGCAGAACTGGCAGGTTGCAGAGGCCGCTGGTGGCACCTCCGAGCGCCAGCCTGCAACAGTTGAACCCGACGTGGCCCATAGACAGAGCCGCTAGAAGGCCTACCTGCTCTTTGACAGAAATATCTACAGCATCGCGCGAGAGACGTGGACGTCTGCGCCATGTCCTCGCCACCCCGACCTCCTGCGCGCCCACCTGCAACCGAAGTGCAGCTGCGCGGCGCTTCTTGGTCTGACTGTTTTTAACCTCCGCCTTCATCACTGACCGCTGCCGTAGATAGACAAGCGCCCGTCCCTTTTTACGCTCGAGTCGGATCTCCGGGCGGTCGCCACGCCATAAAATTACACTTGCAATGGCCTCCAGTGTCGACTTGTCCTTGTTTCCGTAATCATTTCCGGCCCTAAAGCCATCCGGAAATGCACAACGACTGGGAATCTCTGGCGGCGCGGTCGCCAACAACGGTTGTGGTCGACTGCCATCACCACTAGAGGTCAACACCAGCAGTCGGCGGGGGTCGACTGGGGATTGCTGCGGCTTTGCACCTGCGAGCAGATGCTTATGAGAAATGAGACACTGTCGCTCCCGGAGCAGCGCCGAACAAGCGACAGCCCCTAGCTCCCCGGTTACGCGGTCAAATGTCCCCGAGGAGGTGGAGTCTCGCCAGCTCCTGGCGACCACCGTGTTGCCCGCCTGCGAGCCGACCGACACTGCGAAATCGTACACGCCGCCCTGAGGAACAGCGGGGCGGGGGGGAGGTGCTGATGGCCCTAGAAGGAGCAGCCGCCGCGGGTGAGCGGAACGCGGGGGATGGGGTAGCCCAAGATTGCGGGGGGGGGGGGGGCTGGGGCGTAGACGGCCCAGCTGTAGAGCAACACGTGTCGCAAAGACCACACGGGGTGCCTGTGGGGTCGCATCCCAAAGCCGCCGCCCCACGCTTGCACGTCACGACTTGAGGGCGCGCAATGAGGTCGAGGAAAAAGCCCCGACGGAGAATCCAGGCCGACTCCCGCCAATCAGCCATCCCCGTTCAGGTTTGAAGAGAAGGCGCGCACAATCAACCCAAACATACGACCATATCGTGCCACTGGAGGCCTGCGCAACGTCTACTGTGCTTGCCCTGAGTTGCCATTCACATGAAAGAGCGCAGAAAAAGGGGGGGGAATACGCAGGTGTGTTACAGGAAAGGTAAGTGCATCTGTGCCGCTCTGCAGCACGCGGCTGCTCCCCCCACCCCCCCGGTCCTCTCCATGTTGGCTGCTTTAGTTCGTCTGTTTTCCTCATAAAGCGGCCGCACGTACAGTCGGTCTCCGACGTCGTACGCCGTATATCTCCCATCCAAAGTAAGAGAAAAACCGCTGGGCGATCGCGACGGCGCGCGCGCCGCTAGAACGCCTGCAGGCGACCAGGAATTTGCGGATAGACGGGCATGACGTGATCTGACGGATCACGGCTCAGTACACGGCTCATCCTCTGCGGTCAGCTACCCCTCTCTCCGGCGCCGTTAAGGCCAATAAAATTGGGACGCGTCCCGCATGGATCTTGGCCACTGATATTTTACCATGTTGGAGCTTTGCTCAGGCCCAGAAGAGCCACCTGAACTAAAGGTCCATTCCACGCACTAAGGCGCATTAGCGCGACTCATATTGGCGCGCACAGAACTCGGCACTAGAGAGAGCGTTGGAGCTCCGCATTGGCGCATCCTGGAGCCTACTCCATTGGCTTTTATATGACACACTTTCATGCGGGTACGACGATAGACTTGAGCGAAAGACGTTTTTCCTTGCATCCCACCGTTGTGCTGATTTCCCTTTTGTGAGTTGCAGGGCGTGCAGGTGACGCTGCAGGCGGGAACTAGACATGGCTAGGGAACTCGCTGCGTCTCATCGGTGCTGCGGAGATCTCCGGACGACGTTTGTGGTCGTTGGTAAACATGTGCGGTGGTGGAGGGGAGCAGGTGATGCTCGTAGCCGGCCGAGAGAAAGTGCACTTCCTTCAGACGTCTTCAAGCGTTCCCATTTCATAATAGTGGCTGCGTATTCGGTATGATCCATAGCAGCGTCCCCGTATGTCGAGCACGAGAGATCAGGTTCGAGCGTACTTTCCAGCCAGCAAAGGACAAGCGTACTTTTTTTGTGTACGTATTGAATTATATCTTGACCAAGCACATTGGCGAATCTGGGTACAGTCTTTCTAGAATGCTGGGCACCATTTGTGGCACGAAGGTTAACTCGGCTCTTCGTGCAGAAGACAGATCAATCGGCCCTCACGGCACCGGAAAGCTGTCCTGTTACTAGGCACCGTGCGCAAGAAAGAGGCGTTTCGCAACACGCCCGGAGCGTGCTAAATTGCACGCCTGGGGCGTGCAATTTCACGTGTTTTGGGCGTGTCACGCCCTGCACGCCCATAATTTTAGGGGCGTGATTGGGACATGCTTGGCGAAAAAATACATCATTTCAAATGCGCTATTAGGGCGCCAGTCCACCAAATATATTTCGGTGCACTTCCGTGCCACCTTCGTTACTTTTTCAGGGCGCGGTGTCTTACTGCTCCTTTGAGCGTCCACAAACAAGGCGGTCGATGCTATGAGGCGTGGGGACCATTTTTCCGTCGTGTGCCCACATTCTAGGTGCTGGACGCCATGAAGCGCGAGCGCCATCTGTGCGGGATAGGCATAGCAACGGCCACCTGCTGTTATCAGCCAGGGAGGATGCAGAGGGGGTCCTCGACACGGGCGCCAATGAAGACGCTGAATGCGACGCATCGTGCGCCGGTAACGACCAGGCCGACGGCAGTGATGGAGGGGGCGCCGGCGGCGAGCTACGCGCCTCCTGAACGAGGAGGTCGCCCGATGCGCCACCGCCGGCGCCGGCGTCCATGGACAGGACGTTGGGGATCAACTGTCGTGCTGACAGTAATCTTCTCATTGACGTATCACTATGGTGACAGCGAACCGGATCAGATGCGATCTGTAAAGATCACTCGGCCCGAAGCGCAATTCTTCGACTTCGTCACTTCCCAACGTGCCATTGTCAGCACATCACACGTCCATTCCATCTTTAGGCGGATAGGCGCGGTTGCGCGCTACATTGTACGACAAGGCACTTCACGGCCATCATGGGGGTCTTATTCGAGTGTCCATGCGCGGTATGCTCCCATCACCCGTCTGGCGATAGGTGCGTGAGCAGGGCAACTTTTCGCCGTCATGGTGGTAGCAATACGGCCCTGAGCCAAGCCAAGAGACGCCGAACCGATGACGCAGCTGCAGACAAAGAATCAAGAGCGCTGGGCCCTGGCCATGACGGTAGCGTGGAGATGGAGGAGGTCGGCGACGGCGCTCATGCCACTGGCGGAGATGAACAAGACGAGGAGACGGATGACGGGGTGCTCGATCATACTGGCGGTGGCTCCTTCGGTGGATGGGCCATCGACGGACACGGGTTAGACAGTGGCGGAGATGGCGACGGCAGTGTCAAGCCCGACGGCAGTGATGATGGCGAGCCGCTAGAGGAGGAAGATCTACCCCTGGACGTGTTGCAGATTCTCGCGCTTTCCGATGGCGGCGACGACAATGAAGAAGGCGAGAACGCTGAAGACCTGGAGCTTCTTCTTCAGCAGGCGGTTCAGCCTCGCATGACGCGCAGCACGGGGCTCCCGACAATGAGCGCGTTGGGCAGTCCACGCCGACTGACATTGTCACAAACGGGGTGGCCTTGTCGCCACAGGCATTTGCGTACATGGTCCAAGACTTTGTGGCTTTCAACTACGCGTAAGAGTAAAACCTACCTCGAGAGGCGCTGTTCACCCTGCTGAAGCGGAGGACTCACAGAGGGCTCAAGAACAGGACACCTTACAAGCCAGACAAGTTTGTCAACAACGCGGTGCGTCTTGAGGAGAAGATCGTGCATTGCTGCTGGAACGGCTGGAAGGAGTACACGGCTAAACACGTGCAGGCTACTACGTGTCCCTTTGGCCAGGTAGAGCGGTACAACTCTCAAGGGCAACCAGGCAAGACAACGCGTTACTGTAAGATATCGCCATGGATGGCCATGATGCTCGCGGGCCCGGAAATGGGACCAGATATGATCAAATTGAACGAGGACGCGCTTGCTCATGCCGAGACGGCGCGAACAGTGTTCAAGGAGCTTCTACCACAGCGAAATCTACCATGATCTGGTCAAGAAGGGCATCATCAAGTCGCCTATTGACATCTTCGTGAGCTTGGGGGCCGACGGATACGAAGCCTGGAAGCAGAGCGGCTATCAATGATGGCCTATCATGCTCACTATCATGAGTATGCCCACCTCGACGCGGTTCAATATTGCTTCGCAGCTGCTAGTAACGGTCACGCCGGATCCTTAAGAGCCAAAGGATCTAGAGTCCTTTTTCCATCCTATCATGGAAGAGCTCAACCTGCTGGCGCGCGGGATGCTCGGGGTCAAGGTCGCAGGAGTGGATGAGATACAAGAGGTTCGAGTCCACCTGCTTCAATTGACGTCGGACATGCCTGGTGGAAACAAGATGACTGGCATAAAGGGCAGTAATGGTCGACAGCCAAGTCGCTTCCAGGACTTCCATGGTGTCTGGGTGGAGGGCTCCAACCACCATGACTTTCCAGACAAGGACCCGTCGGACAAACCTGCGTCGCCTGCCAAGCTGTTCGAAATCAAGGACTACAACAAGAACCGAAGGACAGCTTCCTCGAGAACCGAAGCTGTCGACATCATTGAAAAGGCCCGATTGCAGAACCGGTCCAAGATTTGTGTAGAGCGATTGATGCGGGACAGCGGGTACAAAGGCTGCTTCTTCATGACGTGTCCCAGCCCGGTGGACAGGGCACCCTATCCCCACATGAGCTACATACGGGACATTGGGCCGTCTTCCGCGCCGTACGACGTCATGCACCTGGTGCTACAGAACAACGTATCCAACCTGTGGCGTCTGTTTTCAGGGGTGTGGAAAGACGCCAACAAGGCTCCACACAAGTGGGCTATGACAAATAGCGTCGCAGAGCTCGTCGGTGCCGAGATTGCGGTGGCCCGAGCGGCAGTGCCCCTGTTTCAAGCGCGTGGGCTGCGAAATGTCCAGACTCACTACAAGTCGTACAAGGCGGTTGCGTGGATGTCTTTTGTGCTGAGCACAGACCCTGCTGCTCTAGCTGGGCGCATTCCATCGGAGTCCTACAAGATGTTTATGTGCCCCGTGCGCGCATGCCGCCTGATTTTCGTGCCGGACGACCTCCCAGTGAGCGATGTGGCGACCCTCAAGACGGAGCTGCAAAACTTTTGCGGCCTCTTCTACAAGAAAGCCTACGTAGGTGATATCAAGAACATCACGCAGTGTTTCTCCACAGTTGTGGCTCTCCTGGACATCCCGTACAACATAGAAGCGTGCGGGCCCGTATGGAGTTACTGCAAGTTTCCCATGGAGCGCTACATCGGCACGCTTCCTGCGCTGATGCGCTCTTGGTCCAGCCCGCACGCGGCGCTGATGAATGCGGTGGCGCAAAAGTTCAGGGCGGAGTTGACTGCCTCGCACGCGTCTTTCTTCCACCGCGAGCTGTGGACAGACGTCAGCGGGCGAGACTTCTGCGCGCAGCCGGAATACTCGCGCAGTTCCTTTGCCTGTCCGTCCAAGGAGGACCGGCAGATGACGTTCATGACACCGCGCAAGAGGCCAGAGTTGCTGGCTGGCCATGACCTGCAGAGCCTGCTCAAGGTGTTGGAGCGCATTCGGCAAGGCGCTCTACCTTCCCAGATCTTCAGTAAGAAGTACTTTCGTAGGGTCCTCCCCTCGGAGGCCGTAGCTGGCTCCACAATGTTACAGTCTGACAGCAGTACAGCCCAACGACGTAACAGCTTTGTACGCGTTCGGAGCACTGTGCGTCTACGCACAGCCGGTGGTGGTTAGAGGCAGGATGAGCGGCCTGCATACGGACTCATCGACCACTTCCTGCTTGGGTTGTAACGAGAGGGTTCAACGGGGGCAGTGACGACGGGGGGCCCCTGCACACAGGGGTGCCCCCTAGGCCGGCCCCGAGGACTGTCGCTTAGCATTATCTAGAGACGACGACGCCCAAACGGCAAAACCGCTCCGGCTATCACGCCCCGGTCACGACTACCCCCCAGTCTCCCGAACACATTTTTCCACGCCTCCCCTTCCCACTGCCGCACCCCACTCCCCTCCCACCCACGCGCATATGACGCCGCCGGCAGTCACCACACTGTCGGTGGACTGGTTCGACAAGTTGCCCGCTGCCTGCCGCTCGCTTTACCTCGCTCGTCGCGGCGGCGGTGGCACCCCCAAAGGCCAACCGACCGGGGCTCCACAGCGCTGGCTCCACGTCGCCACACGTGGGCCCGCGCTCACGACGGCAGACCTCCGAAGTGCCCGCGCTGATCATTCTCCTGCAGCCGGCCTTCCCGCCGCAAGCCGCGCCGCCGCTACCACGCCGACGACAACCACCGACGACGCCGACCGCCCAACGCTCATGCAGCTTGAGGAGCTGGCCTCTTTGGAGGCTGTCGTCCTCGCACGTGCAGCGGCTCAAGATGACATCTGCCGGGACAGCGCTTTCAAGGCGGGCCCCACCCTCCGACGCTTAGCCGCCGACGACGTCAAGGTCGTTTCCCGCAGCTGGAGCGGTGGCGCCATCGGCGGCATCCACGGTGTCCCGCTCCCCGTCGGCACTACACGCGACATCTGCCGTCCCCGCAAGACAAGCCTCAAGGGCATCAACGTCTTCAAGGGCGGTCTCTGCGGCTTCAACACCAAGGACAAGAAGCTCATCCTCGCCGTCGTGCGGAAGGCCGTCGTCGACCACTTCTTCATCGGCCGCTCGTTCTGTCGGCAGAGCTCGGGCGACGTCTCCAAGGCCGCTGCCGACGTCGAGGCGGCATGCCCGACGCAGGGCCGCACTCAGCGGAGCTGGGCGGCGTGTGCACTGCTCGCACGCGCCGTCCGGCATCGCAATGAGACCGAGGCGCGCAAGGTGAAGGAAAAGGTGGCGGAACTGGTGGCCGCGTCCCCGGCCACGTACAAGACCCCCAAGGCGACCAAGGTGGCAACGCCGGAGCGGCACTACACACCCGCCGATGACGACCAGGATGCGGCCACCGGTCGCGGCTCCGACAGCGACGGCGCCGAGGACGAGGACGACGGCGGGAAGGCCTTTCTTTCTTGTCTGTGACCTCTTGTGTACCATACCACCACTAGTGTAGTGTTAACGTTGTGTACGACCACTAATGTAGTGATAACGTTGTGTCATTAAACATTAGCGAGCTATCTCTTTAATGTAAAAACCTACTGCATGTATGGTGCGTGTCCCAAAAATGAGACAGGTACACTGTAAGGGGATGTTCTGGAAGCACAGTGGGATCGAGTGGGTCACATTACATTATCGGACCGTTGCAGAAGGCAAGTGGGCCGAGAAAAGAAGAAAAACCCGCCATGTCTCATATTGGAGACACGCACCATAACATCTTACATATTGCTGACCTCTAAAAATTGGCGGTTGCAGAGTGGTTGCAATCATTCAACAGCGTACGTGGACCAATGGAAAGACTAGGAATCATGCGAGTTCCTTACAGAGTCTCCTCATGCAGCTCTGC
>Ga0114957_1002757_pt1 | contig 16408 bp, 13 predicted proteins | sample BantaG_FD_87175 | JGI IMG/M metagenome (GOLD analysis project Ga0114957, IMG submission 87175) | Marine algal microbial communities from Bantry Bay, Ireland - BantryBay_4 metaG | ecosystem: Host-associated > Algae > Red algae > Unclassified | place: Bantry Bay, Ireland | collected 2014-11-21 | reverse complement strand
CGCCGCGTGCACGGCCCGCCGTCGCTGCCACTCCCGCATCCGTGGTGTGCTACGGAAGCCGGTCGCCCCGGCGTGGCGTTGGTGTAGCGGTCGCGAGCGTCCGCCTGCGCGGCCTACGTTGTCGTTTGCCCAACGTGCCCCCCGTGTAGTCGACTTCCTGTTGTCCTGCCCTGTCGACTGTTGGGCACCCTGAAGCGCACCCCTCTCGTGGCGTTTGCCCAACCCATACCCCTCTGCTGTCCTACATTGTCCCCGACCGCGCGTCATTGACTGGCCGGCGCGCGCGAGATCCAACCCCGGCCCCTGGCGGCGGGTCGGCCACCGTGGCGCGCCGCGGCGCGCCCTCACGCCCCCCGCTGCCGCCCCCGTCCGCGGGTGCGGCAGTTGGGGGGCACCCGCGGGGTGCCGCGATGATTGCGCCCCCCTTTGTCGGTGCCGCTGCGGCTTTGCCGCCCATGCACGCGGTTCCGCCGCAGGCGGGTTCCCCCGTATCAGCCCCGAGCGAGTACCTCTTGTCGGGGACGGGTGGCGGGGGCGGCGTCGGCGGCTTACCGCCGACGGCCGACGTGGACAGCGGCCTCAGGTGCGGTTTTGGGAGCAGCATTGGCGGCAGCAGCATTGGGGACACCCCCCATGGCGGCGGCGACACGAGTCGACGCGGACGGCGGTGTCGACCGACGCCCCCACCGGTGGGGGCCACGTCTGGGTCGGCGCCGGGTATGGCGCCCGTGGCGCGCGGTGGCGGCGGCGTGCCCCCAGAGCGTGAGCGCGTGGCGCTGTGGAACAAGCGCGAGAAGCGGCGCATTGCGGGCAACGCTGCGCCGCTGCGCATGAACGTGGAGTCGTACCTGGCCAAGCACCCGGACTTTGAGATGTACTCGGGGCAGGACAAGATGCCCGTGCGGCATGTGCCAATGACCATCCTGCCGCGCATGGCGGTGGCGATTCAAGGGGCGGGGGGGTCTCCGCAGATGACCGCGGGCTCCTCCCTGACGAGCGTCGCGTCGCACCAGTCCATGGGGGGGGGTTCCCCGCAGCTGGTGCCTAGGGGGGGGATGCCAGCGGGCAATGGTATGGGGGCGACGCTAGCGGCGGCGGCCCCGGCCGGCTGTCGGCCCCTGGCGTCGGGGGTGCGAGGCAGCGCCCCGCTTGCTAGTGGCCCCATGCCGTCAATGGGCATGGTCCCGCCCCTGTCGGACCGGGCGGCGCAGATGGCCGCGCTGGCGGGTCGGCAGCCCCCCATGGCGGTTCAGCCGGCGTGGGGCATGGGGGCGTTTGTCTACCCGCCACCGCCCGAGGTGACACCGCCGGCGGGATACGGCATGAGCCCGTACCAACCAATGTTGTTTGGGCAGCCGCTACCGTCCATGTCGACGAGCCTACCTCCGCTGCCGCAACAACAACCGCCACAAATGCAGCCGCAGTATGCGCAACAGCAGCAGCAGGAGTATGTACAGCAGCAGCGATTGCAGCAGCAGCAACAACTACAGCATCAACAGCAGCAGCAAGTGGACCTGATACGGCAGCAGGAGCGGCAGCGGCAGCAGTATGAGCGGCAGTTGGCCAATCAGCAGCAGCAGCAGCAGCTTGACCAGCAGCAGTTCTCACAACAGCAACAATCGCAGCAGCAGCAGCAACAACCAAAACCACTCCCAGCCACGCCACCACCGCTGACGTCGCCGCCACCTCCGCCCCCGACTCCCATGCACAGTTTTGACGAGTCGCCCGGGGATTCCTTTGAGCCGACGTCTGCCGCTGCCGCCGACGCATCGCCACCTGCTAACGACGGATCAGCTGCCGCGGAACCGGCGGCGCCTTCTGCGCTCGTCCCTCCACCCCCGTCCGTGCCGCTACCACACCCACTGGCACCGTCGTCCTTGTCCGCTGCAGCGGTGGAGGAGGCGCTGGCGAACATGGCCAAACCGCCTGCCGGCGGCGATGTCGACACATGGTCGGGCACCAGCTTTGACCTGGTGCCACCAGACCGCGATGCGCCTGCAGTTGACGTTGTTACTGCCGCTGTCGTAGCCACCACTGTACCGGACGAGTCGCGGCGGTGGCGTGACGCTGTGGATGGCGAGGGCGAGAGCGACGTAGACGACGACCACGTGCCGCTGGTAGTGAACCGTGCTCGCACCGATGCGGAGGCTGTGCTCTTTGCCGACGACCCGGAGGAAGACGCGGCCGTGGAGGCGGCGGCGACTGAAGCGGCTTCGCGGGCAGCTGCGCAGGCGGCGATTGAGGCTGCGGCTGACCTGCGACTTGAACCGCTGGAAGTGTTGACGCGCGAGGCGGAAGGCTACCCGTACGCCTCTGCCAGCGGTCCCGCCCCCGTGCGGCAGTCGTCTTACCCTCGTCAGCGGCGGCCGTCGCTCCTGCACCTTGGTATCGGCACCGACCCAGCCACGTGGGCGTCCAACCTGAGCGGCCCCATGACACCGCTGGCGCCGACGTCCGCCCGCATGAGCGGCATGCTGACGCCATTAACGACCTTGGCCCCCGCTCCCTCCGGCATTGACTCGCTGGTGCGTATTGACTCTGGCCCTCTCTTGTCACGGGACCCGTCGCGGGAGCAACTGACGATGCCGCCCTGGCTCGCGAGCGGTGGTCCAGTCATCGGTCTCGGCCGCGGCCCGCTGGCGGCCGGCGACCGGGAGATGAGCTTTGACTACTTCGGCCAGCGGGGACGGCTGAGCAACTGGGGAAGCACGAGCAGCAACTTGCGGATGCGGGACGTTTCCGACGACCAGGGGCTGACGGCGTTGATGCATGGCACGAGCATCGACGAGGGGCTCTCTGTCCGGGCGCTGCCCAGGGGGATGAGCGTGGAGGGGGACCTCCTCGCCGCGCCGACGGCGCCAGGCCACGCCGGCGGCTTTACCAACGTCCACCGAGAGATGTCGATGGAATGGCCCGCGACAGCTCGAGGGGGCTGCGGCTTCGCGGCGTATGGCGAGGCGGCCGAGGCGCGGTTAGCGGGGTCGGACGCGACTGGGGAGGTGGCCCACAATCCATAGACGATGGCAGTCTATCATGCACGCTTGTTGCCCTGTTCTCTATTCTTTTTGTTTCTTTTGTGGCTTTTTGCTGTCTTTTACTTCCACCGCCGAGCAGCCTGCCCTTGTCCGTGTCTTCCACTAAAGTTGCGAACGGAAAACAGTGCCTCACCGCACACCGTCAACCCGCGCATGGTGATGCGGGGTCGGTAGCCTTGCTGGGTGCCTCAGGGCCGGTGAACTGGCGCCATGGCCGCGTCTCGCATGAGACGATCACTAGCCCGCCGGTGCGCCCTCCGCCAGCAACTGCGACGCCGCGGACACCGCCGCCTCCATCACTCCAACCACATCCGCCCCGTGACGCCCGCCGCAGCCAGCCGCTCGGCCAATGCCTGTTCCCGGTCGCCTACCGCCTCGTACGCGCCGCCCTCTCCGCCGGCCATGTAGGCGCACGCGGGGTTGGTCGCCGCCGCGTCGCCACCACACTCATCGACGGGCGCGTTGGTGCCAGCGGGTGGGGGCGGGGCAGGGGGAGGCACCGCCCCGCCGCCGCCGTCACCGACGGGCGGCGCCCGCATGGTCGGCGGCGGGTGGGGACGCCCATCCCATGGCAGAGGGGGCGGCGGCCACGCGGGCGGGGGGAGGTCGGCCTCCGCGGCGGCCGCCGGGTGGGTGGCCACGGCAGAGATAACAACGACCGCGGCCGTCGACGTCACAGCACCCGGCAGCCACAAGCGACCGCGGCGGTGGGGTAGCCCCATTGCCCGGCGCAATGATAACAAACAAATGGGGGGAGGGGATTCTAGACGCCGCGGCTTGTCAGGGAAGGTGTAGCAGGACCTACCGTCAAGTTGAACCGGATTTCTCATCGCCTCCCAACTAGCTTCAACAAGCCCCATCCTTCCATCGAAACCAGGCTTTGATCCAGCCATCGAAAGGTCTTATCAATCCCCTCGGCTGGATGGGAGCACTCGGGGCTGACGCGAAGACTCTAGATGAGAAAAGTTAACATACTCTTTCTTTTTGGACTCGTCGGGCAGCGTCAGTCTCGTTTGATTGGCTGGAGAAGACCGAGCATCCTGGTTGCTGTCAGCAGCAGCATGATCTTGCTGCGCAGGCAGAGTGCGAAGAGAACACAGAATGGCAGAATCGAGCACGGGCGCTACACAGGAACCGCCTCCTGTGTGTGCCACACGATACAAACGCTGTAACAACATCAAGCAGTTCAAGTACAAGAGCTGGCTCTACACCCACGGAAGAAACGCATTCACAAAAAAACGCATGTCAAGCTCATCACACAACGGTGCCCACAATCCAGCAGGATCCGCTTCGATGCCACGGCGAGCGAGAAGGTCGCCGAAGTCAGGCACAACGTGCGCCAGCCGCCTCACGTTGGCGACTGGGACCTCCCGCACGCTGATACACGCGTCACCTTCGTGCACGAGCCACCGTAGCCGTGTGCATCCCCGAGCAGAAAACGGACACCCGGGAAGAGGGTCCACCGGCTCCCACTCGCGGATGAGAGCGACGTCCCTGTCCTGGTACCGCACGATCGCCCGCACCTCCCCAATGTAAGTGCGCTCCACGTCGCTTCCAATATTGTAAACAACAGCGTCGAACCATGGCCCGCCACGAAACCACGTGTGCGCGTACAGCAGCTGGGGATGCAACCCCCCGCAGTCGAGGCGGGCCGTGAACGCAACGCGCGACAAGACCCTAACCTTGTCCTCCGCCGCCAATCCCAGCACCGCCCCTGCATTGGCCATTCCCGGCCGTTGACAGAGCTCGGCGACCGACTCCTCGTGAAGGTAATCTGTGCGCAACCCACGGCCACCATCAGCACGCGGGGTGGCCTGCTTGCCCCGGTTGTGAGCAGCCGGACCGGGCGGAGGAGCACAGGAGGCTGGCACAAACGCCATCGCTCCTGTCTCCGCCTCGCCCGACACACCTGCCGCCGCCGTCCCCCCAATGGAAGAGCGGGCCCCTGCGCACACCCCCGTCAACGCCTCCGTGCTCGAGCCATCACCGTGCCCGTCACGGTCTCCGCTCGACGTGCCCGCGCCCGCGCAACGGCCATGCTCGGCACCCGCCCGGGCCAGCGCGGCGACCTCCACGCTCTCACGCAGCCTCATGTGCTTGGCAAGGATCTCTCTGCTTCCCTGCGCATGGCGGACGAGCTGGTACGTAAACGTCTCGAAGTCCTTGTTTGTGCGCCCATAAAAGGCTTTGTCGGCCTTATGATACGCCTCGTTTGCGGACGTGTTCCCGTTGCGGAGGTTTCCATGGAGACGCACAGCGTCGAGGACATGACGAAGCAGCTTGTGAAACTTTGTGCTGAAGATGCGGCCGAGGATGGGCGTCACGTACTTGGTGATGAACTTGACCGCCTGCTCATGGATTGACTTGCCCTTAGAGAGAGTCATGGGGGTTGGAAGCGTGGCGCCTACGTGACCGCTGATGCGGCCGTGCAGGCATGCATACTCACAGAACATCTCTGTGACGGCATCTTCCCACGGCTTGTCCCCGAAGGCATTGTGGTAGGCCTTCCAGTCGTACACAAAGTCCTTTCCCAGCTTGTAGGACGCCTCGTCGTCCGACGCATCTTCGTCACCGTCCTCATCTTGAGGCAGTTCGGCTTCACTTTGCTCCGCATCGTCAACTGTGCCGGTAGTGGCTGGATGGGCGGGCCGCCGCGCCTGTTGCCCTCGGTCTGCGCTGGAACCATCCCACTTGTGCTGGCACAGCAAAGCAAACAGTCTGTCAACGAGAAAAGGGAGAACGGGGACGCCAGCACGCTGCTGCGCACCTGTGAAGGTGGCCTGCTTCTCGTCAGGGGCGACAATGTACCTGCAAAACGCAAGATAATCGAGAGCCACGAGTCGTTATCCATGAAAAAGCATGTGGGCGTCAGTGTACACTCATCCGCACCGGCAGATGAACATATGCCTCACACACACAAGCCCTACCGGCCTGTAGACCGTTCCAGCTCGTCACATACCCTGGTGCGACACGACGCGCCTGGCTTCGGCGGCCGAGAAATCCCAGCCGACGAAAAGCCGCTCGAGCAAGTGCGGCCCTGTTCTTGTGTTTCGGCTTGCTGCCCTTGCACACGAAAGCGAAGATGCGCATCAGGCGGCGCACCAACATCTTGGTCACTCCCGCGTCAAGCACCTGCAAAAATCCAAGCAGAAAATCGACACGGGCAAGCGATACTCGCAAGCAGGCTGACACGTTAGATGCGAGCGTTGGAGGCCGAGATGGCAGTGCCAACTGAGAAGTGTCGCTCGCACTGCTATCTGACTCAAAAGGAGCAAAAAAACGTACGTGCAACACATCGAAGCCAACCATCTTGTAAAGGAGCAATGGTGGAGTCGATAGACCCGCGAAAGACGCCAGAGCAGGCATGGCGCTGTGGATGCTTTCATGACTCTCAAGCACCATCTGCCGACGCCGATCGTCTCCGTGGTGGACAATGTCAGCTGCTTCCAGCTGCTTGTCGAGAGTCTGCACAACGTCACGATCCTCTGCTGACAACCCGGCCGACGACACCATGTCCTTCGTCGCCACGGTGCAACAAGAGCAGGGGTGTGCGGTGCCTCCCGACTTGAAGCAGAGAATGGCCCGTTCCTCCGGTTGATCACAAATGTAGAGAAGAACGCGCAAGAAAGCGAGCGCAGTTTGGCCGCCGCCGAGAGGCACCTCGATCCCTTTGTGGCTCGCGGCAATGGCCGTCCGAAACACTAGGTATAGCACCCTTTGCAGCACGTTTGCCCGCCGCACCCTTGCCCGCTCCTGAGCATTCGCCTCTTTGAGTGTCTTGACGACAGGGACGTATGCAACAGTAAACCACTCGATCTCTCCCTCAATGTTCACGAGGCGGATGCGCACAGGGTAAAGCTTGTGCGCTGTCAGAGAGAAGGAGAACGGCAGACAGGTGGAGAGGTTCTTGTTAGCAAGCACGATGCGAGCAGATAATGGTACCCGACTTGTGTGTGTACAGCAACAGCACTTGACATCATCAGGACACGAAAGAAAGCGACAACATACCTCCCGACCAGGAGAGCTGGCAGCTGTCCGAGAAGATGTGCAAGCCGAGCACGCAATTACGTCCAGGTAGCTTGTCCACTTCTGCTTCACAGAGGCGAAAGGCGTCCCCCTGCATGGGAGTCTCACGTTGATCGGAAGGCGGAGCCGGTTTGTCATCACCGCTCCACAGTCGCACGGTGCGCGTACGTAAAAGGGCTAGAATCAGGTCCAGAGCGGGTCTGAAGAACGCTTTGAACTTGACGCCGCCTTCCTCCATCGCGCATGAGCGCCACCCCGCCTGGAGAACAGCATCGTCCAAGTCGTCCGAGACGGCCTTCTTAAACGCCTCCGCCGATTGAAAGGTATGCGTGACTGGCACGTCCTGCCCTTCGTCGTGGGGCATCCCCTCCTTCGTGCCCTCAATGACGCTGATGAGGTCGTAGAGCGCATCTAGCTCTCTCTGGGAGAGGCCCCCCCGGCTCGTCTGCAGCGCAAACCGCTCGATCTCTTGCAGCTTGTAGGAGTCGAACCGACCAGGAGCCGCCCGCTTGCGCTTCTCCACCATAGCTTCAGAGCGCTGCCAGTCCTCCTTGTCCTCGAAAAAGCCCCTGATGTGCGCCGAATGGTTTGTGTAATTGAAGCCGGTGGGCAGGGGGACATCCCCGGTCTCCGACGTCTTGCGCCGCTTGCCTCTGTGCGAGGGTGGCTGGTCATCAGCTGGCACTCGTGAAAACTCGAGAAGAGAGGCAATCTCCGTCTCCATGGCATCTCGAACGGCTGCATCACCTTCGGCAGGAAAAGGCCTGGGGTGTGCGGCGACCCGGTCGGCGGGGGCTCCACGGTGAGCGATGTGATTATCACTCTCTGTGGCGCCCGCAGCTCCCCCCCCCGACGTTCCGTGGCCATGCACTCGTTGGAGCGAATGGACCGCGCCGGAAAAGCACGTCCCGATGCGCCGACCGACTACACCACCCGTCCGACTCTCGCTTGCACCCCCAGTACTCCAGCCACCACCCTCATGCCGCTCAAGTGGCGCTCGGCTCGCTCTCTTGGCACGCAAGCGCTCGGCCATGGTGGGCGCACCCGAAGAAAAGCCCGCCGACACCGCGTTGCGCGCGGCCCCATGCCGGGACAAACGGTGCAAGCGCAGGCCCGCAAAAGTTGTTGTGCGGAAAGAGGGGCACTCTCCGCAGACCAAGTGCCTCGGCTCAGCATCAGCACTGGCGGCAGGTGGGGGATCCTCAAGAGCGGCATCAGTGCGGGCGAGGGGACGTGGAGGAGACGCGCGCGCCGCAGGAGGGGCAGGTGGGGGTGGGTCGGATGGGGATGCGCCAGGGGGTGGCGGGACCCCGGGAGGCTCCTCAGGCGTCAAGGCCGACACCCCTCGTACCGGAGGGGGGCTGGCCATCGTGCGTCTTTCTCAGCACGCGCGCAGTACGAGTGTTTCCGACCACGCGCCGGGCGACGTGGCGGGAAACAGCGACCACTAAGTCATACACGAAGCACGCCACTCGCGCGCTGCACAGCGCGACGCCTCCGCCGCGCCAAACAAACTGGGCATGCAAACAAAAGGAGTCCGGAGCGTGCAAGACCAGGCGTACAAAGCGCGAGGCCGGTGGTGCTCCGCCCGGCCGACAGCGCACCAGGTGGCCGTACCAGGAGGCCGGTCACACCGTATGCGCCCGTGCGAGGGGCCGTGCCCTTCCTGGAGACACGTGCGTGGCAGGACAACAACCGAGTCCCATCGGCCGTCACCAGTCGCCACCCGGTTGCTGTAGTGGTCGTGACGTCCTCCGATTGACATCGACGGCCATCAAGCCATGTTGTTAGAATTGTAATTGAGATGATTGAGTACACACATTTAAAACGAACTCCAGGTCGGATCCAAGATAATTGGTGTGGATGGCGCAGTCGAAACTCGCAAGGCCTGGGAAAGGCTCTCTGCACGGCGCTTTGGTAGCGATTTGGCACAACTTAGCTCTATCGAAGCACGCATGTGATACAGAGGCAAGTATTTTGTTGCGTTCACCGAATTGATCGAGGATCACGGACTCGTTTCCTCGCGGTGGCTTCGCAACGCTGGCAATCCTGTGCGTGGGAAGACCGCCCGAGCGTTGTGTTGGTGCTCCCGCGCAGCTACCACTGTCCCTGCCGGTCCGCTTGGGACCGTCCCTGGCCCCTGTCCCCCATCTGGAGTCAGGCGCTAACGGTTGCTACGATGGTGTCCCCTCGGCCTCAAGGCCTGTCGCAGCGGCCATGACAGTTTTTCCCTTTGCTGAAACTCGTCGCGCCGAAGGCGCTCGGTGGCTGCTACCACCGTGGCCGCTCGAGCAAGCTCCGAGTCGCCGAGCAACACGAGCGGCTTCCCTGCACCCCGTCCTGCTCTGTGTCGCGGTTCTTTCCCGCGGCTCGCGAGCTCATGAGCGTTTGACGTTGCACAGCTCTACGCTGAGCTTCGGCCCTACGGCTCGTGCCCAACGCTCCCTAGAGAGGTGAGGCGCCAGGGTTAGCTGTTTCTAACGCCGTTGGTGGTTGACGGGGTGCGAGATGACTGTCGCGCTGAGCTGTTGTCTCGCGTTTGTGGGCCTCTGTTGCTTGCCGCTGATTCATCCCAGTGTTGTTCGACGGTACCTTTGAACTGCTTCGTCCCCAGCAACGGGCCACGGGCAACAGCTCGGCCACCGGTGTGTGCTTAAGAGCGACCGGCACACCGCTCGTTGGCGCCGGCACCTGTTCCATCATCACCATCGCCGCGCACCACTGCGGCTCTCAACCCTCCGTCCTCCACCTCAACCCCACCTCGTCCACACCTAGAGCTCGCCGTGCGTCGCCCACCCGTCCAGGCCGTTTTCCCTGTCGTTTACTGCCATGGCGGGCGGCAAGCGTCTTCCTCCTGGCGGCTCCTCTGGTGCCCCCCCTCCCTCCGCCTGGGATCGTGCCGCCAAGGACGAGCTCCGCGACCAAGCCCAAACGCAGTCTGACAACATGGGCGTTGACTCGATAGACGAGATTGTGCCGGCTCGCGCGCCAACCGCCACCACGCCGCAGCCGGAGGACTCGTCCCTGCCGTCGGGTCCAGTCAATGTTGGCGTCGCGGTGGGCGGCGCCTCGCAGGGGTCGGATCCCGCTGCGTACGAGATGAGCACTGGGGAATCGCTCATGCCCAGGGCTTCGTCTACTGGTGGGGCAGGCGCGTCACAGATTCATCGACCGCCCCCACTTCCCGTGGGCAACACCACTGCTCCTCCCGGCCACTTCAAGTCTCCGCCCCGGGGAACTGGTGGCCGCTGGAAGGCTCCCGCACGCAAGTCCGACGTCGACCCCAAACGCAAGGGCGCCCGCAAGACGATTTCGAAGAGTCCCAAGATGCCGCCGGGCGGCACTGGTCGCAAGCCTGATGATGACGGGTCCGCGGGAGGTGGCTTCTCGCAGACAGTGGGCGCCATGGCGGCGCCGGCTCCGGCGCTGGGGGGCTCCATCCGCCTGAGCAAGTTGACCGAGCCCTCTGTGCTCTCGATTGTGACGCAGGCCGCGATGGCCAGCACACGCAAGGTGCGCGAAGATACCGCTACCTGCACCCAGGCGGTCAACAACCTCGAGTCCTCGTTCAAGAACCTGCTGGGTAAGGTTGACGCGCAGGGGCAGGCTCTGGGAAAAATAGCGGCCGCGCTCGCTGAGCTGTCGACCAAGATCGACCAGATGCCGGTCGGCTCCATGGTCGCACCAACCGCTGCTACGGCAGGTGGGATTGTCAACAATAAGACCAACCTGGCCGTGACGCTGTCTGGCCACAAGGGTTACCAGGAGATGCTGCGGGTGCGCGCCAAGCTGCGCGAAGAAGCCGCATTCACCATGGGCAACACGAAGTTCACTGAGGACGTGTACCCGGACGGGGACATGACGTCAGACATCATCGATGGAGCTGTTGGGTCGGTGCTCAACCTGACCGGCGACGCCATCAATGACTGGCTCATGCAGTGGATCCTCAACAACGCGCGCTCCCAGAAGGGCAAGGAATCGGCGTCGCGCGCGCGCGACCCCCTTCAGCGCCTCAAGCCTCACCTCATGCAGGGGCTTCGCAAGACCGCGCTGGAGGCGTACTGCAAGGAGCTTGGGGTCAACAAGGACTCCATGACGCCAGAGACGGCCCTGATGTGGCTGCAGGGAGATGAGTACTTCCAGTCCTCGCGCGGCGCTAAGGCGATTCACGCTGGCATCGACTCCATCTTCCGCCAAGTTGGTGCGCCCCACCGCATCAAGGCGCCGACTACCCCTGGTGGAGAGCGCGTGACGGACGCCACAGTCGGGCACTACTCCCTGGTCGCAAGCTTTGTGCGCCACTTTCTCGAGGTTCTGTGCGGCAGCCGCTCGCCTGGCGGCTGTGGTATTGCGGATGGTGCGTACGAGGAGTGGCGCGACGAGATCTGCCGCATCGCAGCTTTTTGGCCGTCTGGCGTCGATGTGTATCATAGTGTGCGCTTGGTGGACTCTGAGACGGTGAAGGCCGTTATCGCGCAGGAGGATGGGGCAATGGATGTTGACGACGAGGAGGAGGCGTAGGCGCTGCCGATCATGTGGTTGCTGTTGATGGCGGGCGTGAATGCTCCGCTGTTGTCGAGGGCGATGCCGTACGGGCCCTGCTCTTGTATGTGTGGGATTCTTGATCGTTTCTCTGTCGGCGCTGTCCTCTTTGGCAGTGCTCTTCTTTGTGAGCATGGGGGGGTCTGTGCAGCGCGCCATTGGCACGCCGTTTCCTTCTCGCATCGCGTGCAGCGCTGCATCTCGCGAAATGTTTGTGTGTTCCTTTCTTCCGCGCGCCCGGTGACCAACGCACCGAGTACCATTGGCAAGCGCACCTTCTCTTCAGCAAGGCGTACCAGGATGTGGTTCTGCCCGTCCATCTGCATCGTCGCCGTACGCGAAGAAATCGGAGCACAACAAAAAAATAAATCGACCGATATACGCCGGCTCGCATCGACGAGCGCCAAGAGCGATCGTATGATTGGTCCTTCTCTTTCAGACATCTGCTCATCTCATTGGGTCATGAATTGGACTTGACACCTTACGTGTCCCATCCCATGTCCCTTACGAGCCCAACAGGAGCCCATCTCCAGCACCTCATCAAATGGGCCCATCCATATCCATCTATCGTTCTGTTAGATAGGCACTTCAAGGCCTGTCCAGGCCCACCCAAATTTGGCGCTTGATGGGATTTCCGGCTCAACGTGACGACACGGCCCAGCGCCGGTGAGAGCCGGGCATGCGCCTGCTGCGCTGTGTTTGTCTGTCCGGCGATATCGGCGGTTGAGGCTGCGTATCCCACCGAGAAATTCTATTGTTGCCTGCTGTAAAAAACGGTGAGACAGCAATGCTCGAGTACACGTGGCCGCTGAGAGAAAAAAAATGAATATTCGGAAACGTTTGGACAGCACGTCAGGCAGAAGGCCGACGTGTCGCTACTGTATTCGCTCTCGGTGCCGCCTCGGGTCTCGGGTGCACCACACGAGTGCCCGTGTGACGAGACCCCTTTTTTCCTGGGCTGCCAGTAGTCCTCCTGGCACGCGCGTGCGCTGGTAGATCGCACCCGGGATTGCTGTTGCGAACATGCCCCTCATGATGATGGGAGGGCCGGTTGCTGTGGCGAGCGACGCGGTTGACGACCACTCTGAGGGGGTGCGAAGCCGTTGATGTGCCGAGGCCACCTGTTATTACAACATCACTGCCCCATCAGCGACGCTGATGGGTGACAATGGCCTCGGCGGGAAGGGGGGCGATAACGCGTGGCCCTGTGGCGCAGAGGATGCAGCCCCGGGCCAACGAGGATGTATTCCGGACCCCCCGGCGGGGTGCGCCATGAAAAGGTGCATACACACAACACTAAGCAAAAGCTCGGGGCTGTGGGCGCAGCTTGCGACACTCACTACCCTGCTGGCTCCGCCGGCCTGATGCATTGGCAGTTTATTGGCAGCTGTGCTCGCCGCTCGCCCCTGGTGCTATCGGGAAGCACTCGTCGGCAGGTACAAGCTTATCCCCGCCTGAAGCTGCAGACGTCCATGTGAAGGCGCATCGAGAAAGGCGAGCGTGTCGGTTGTTGGACCTCATTTATCGACACCGGAAAAAGTGGAATAAGATAGATATGTATGCAGTGTAGAAACGAAGAATAATAGGTAGCCGAGGTCAAAGGACAAAAAAAAAAACAGGCCTCACTCGTCACCACCATAATGAAAGCTGTACACACAAAATCAATGCAAAGTCAAGCACCCGCCAAGGCCACGCCGCCCAGCAGGAACCAGCCATCTTAGGCGCCGGCAATAGCACGCGGCAGCCGCGCGTCTTCCCCCATCCGGGATGTCTTGCGAACGCTGAGCAGGTCGGTTAACGCCCCATTTTGGGCCTCAAGCACCGCCACGGAGCGGCGGAGCTTGACGTTACGCTCCGCAATGGCCTTGGTCGCCCCGTGCACGTCGGCGGCGGACAGGTACAGGGAGACAGCCTTGTCCGACAGGCCTGCCAGCGCGGCCTGCCGCTGCAGGCGGCTCTTCTTCGCGCTGATGCGGTTGCGCAGGCGCCGCAAGAAGAGCGTCACGGTCCGCTGCTCACCCGTCATCTTGCGGGCCTTGGCCGACGTTGTGCCCTCCCAGTTGCCCGACAGGGCGCGGCGCGCCAACGCCGGCGACACACCGGCAGCGACGAGGTCGTCGAGCGCCTTGGCAACCGCGACGGGTGAAAGCGACTCGAGGTCGGTGCCGACGCGAGAGGCTGCCTCGGGGTGGCCGGGGTGCGACGCCTCAGAGGCGGTCGGTGTGGCCTCCCTCCTCCTCTTGGTGCCACGCGACGCGGTGGACGACGTCGAGGGGGTGATGGTGGTGGCCGTCAAGGACACCGCCGCCGCTGGTGACGCCGACGACACGGCCGCTACGGCAGCAAATGCCGCCCCCTGTATTTGGGCAGCGGTGGCCACGGCCGAGGGCGCCGCCGGCGACGGCAGCGGCGACGCAAAAGCGTTGGCGACGAGCGCCGACGGCGAGGCAAGAAGCGCCGCTTCGGTCTTGGGCACGATGCCAAGGTCGAGCGACAGCGGGCTTGCGTCGACCGCGGCAAACAACGCACGGCTGGCCGACGCTGCCGACTTCGCCGGCGTCGTCAGTGGCGAAAAGTCCTCGCGCATAAGCGTCGTTGGCAGCTGGGGGGTACGGCAGGCGAGGTCCATCGGGCTCGGCATGGGCAGTGCGTCCATCGACGCGAGCGGCGTGACCATGCCGGCCGCTGGCTCGGGCTTCTCGTCCTCGTCGACCGGCGACGCCTGGAGCCACGCCTCGGGCAGGGGGGAGGTCGACGAGCACAGCTCGCCAGTGGAAAGGAGGACGCAGCGCTCCTGAGCCCCAGACCGGTCGTCCGCGAGCGCCGCCGACGAGGCGGTCAAGCCAAACAGGTCGGACGGCAACGTCGCGGGCAGGGAGGGGAGCATCCCCTCGTCGCCACCCTCAGCAAGCCACTCCTGCCAGTCACCAAAGCCCGTAACGGGGGCGTCGGCGAGGACGGCGGCGCCGCTCAAAGGGGCGGCCACGCCAGTCGGCGCATACGGTGACAGGTACGAACTCATGTGGGGCGTCGGCCCGGTCGACAGCAAGTGATCCGCCGCCACGACGAGAGCCCGACGCGAAGAGGGTGCGGGTGAGGGCGGAGGCGGATGTGCGCGGCGGAGGTGCGGAGGTGGCGGAGGAATGGTGACCGCCGACGTGTGTCGGGCACGTCAATGCAGCGGAGATGGCCGTGGGAGATAAAGTCAGGCGGGTCTGGGGCAAGGTGTGCCGGCGGGGTGGACGGGACGGGGGGGCGGCTGAAGAAGCGCGCTGATACAGTCGGGTGCAAGTGAGCACATCAGAGCGCCCATGACCAGTTCCTCCTCCGAGTCGCTTTTGTGCAGCGCACGCCCGCAGACCACCGCGGACGCGCTGTGGGGACCAGCGTGACCCCATTGTTGCGTTTTGCAGCGCCAGGTCGAGGTGCTTCTGATTGGCCGATGCCTCGCCATCCCGGTCATCCAAGGTTGCACGACTTGCCCGACAGCACGGAGGCTTCGGCCGCCGTGCGGCAGGCGGGCGGCGGCTTGGCGGCGGACTCTGCCAAAACTGCTTCTTGTGGCCCACGCGGACCTGCAGACGCCACACAGCGCGACAGACGTGGTGACATTGAGTTCATGCCGCCCTCCCATTGGCCAAAGACCAAACATACCCGACGGAAGGTGCCATTATGGCCGGGTACATATTTTGGGCCCAGCCGAGATTGGGCAGTGCGTGTGTGCGGAATCAGTCAATATTGACACCGGCCGCCGTTGCCAACCAGCTGAGCGGCGGGCCCCCCCGCGCAGGGGTGGCACGGAGCGGAGGCGGTCCTCGCGCAGCGGGGGGTCCGACTGCCCCGCTGTCGAGCCGATGAAGCCTATGGAAGGGGCCCGTGTGGCGAAAAGGATGGAATCCAGGGATGCACGCGCCGGCCGTGGCCGCGAAAGGAGGCGTTTTGAACCGCATGGAGGCGGCCAGAGAGGCGCTGACAACCACTCATCAGCCAGCCTGTGGTGCCATTGCTCCGGTAGAGATTCCGCGTGGGTCGCGCGAGTAGACCGTGGCGACGATGGTCGCCCGAGAGTGGACTGGGCGTGGGCCCATTCTGAGGACGGCGAGGGGGTGTTGTCCCAGACCACGGCGACGACACACCCTCCCGCCTTTGCCCGCCCCCACCCCCCGCCAGGGAAGTCGATCTGCCCAAAACAGTATGGAGATGCAGTCGTCTCCCATTGGTCGTCACACCCGCCATCATGCCAGATTGCACCTGGAGACGTATCTCGGGCCAGACTAATAACACTGCATCTTGCACAAGCGGTGCAGGCCCCGTCCTCGTGCTGAAGCCGAAACGGTGAAATCTGCGTGCCGTTGACTGGATCTCGCGAGGACAAGATCTGGTTGAGAGCTCTCCCTGACATTCATTTTGCGACCAATATTACTACGCTCTCGGTGAATTTAAAACAAATTGGGTGTATTTACCACAGAAGTCCAGCATGAGACGTCAAGTTATCGTGCTTGCCGCCCCGCCTCAACGGACACGCCGCCCTCTGTCTCTTTCCCGTCTCTTCACCTCGATCGCCGGGGGTGGCGTGGCGGTGTCGCGCGTGGATGGCCGCCGCCTTTGCCAGCGCGCCGGCGCGACTGGGAATGGCCCCCACCGGCGGCGGCAGCGGCGACGGCGGCGGCGGCAGCGGCGGCGGCGGCGGTGGCGGTGCATTTGGCGGCGGCGCGCTCGGTGGCGGGCGTTGGCGCGGCGGGGCGTTGGGCGGCGCCGGTGTGCGCGGCGGCGCCGCGTCGCCGTGGGCCCCCCCGACCATGGGT
>Ga0114957_1002750_pt1 | contig 16437 bp, 11 predicted proteins | sample BantaG_FD_87175 | JGI IMG/M metagenome (GOLD analysis project Ga0114957, IMG submission 87175) | Marine algal microbial communities from Bantry Bay, Ireland - BantryBay_4 metaG | ecosystem: Host-associated > Algae > Red algae > Unclassified | place: Bantry Bay, Ireland | collected 2014-11-21 | reverse complement strand
GTATAGCACTTCAAAGAAGATTTATAATTCGGCTTCTTTTACAATAGCTTCAACTGCAATTGCCATATCAGGGCTTAATTTTTCTAAGTAGGTAGCTGCTTTTCCACTTTCTAAATATTGGGTAGTTTTTAAGGCAGCTTGGATAATGATTTGTTCTTCTTGTTTTGTGAAAATGGATAGGGCTTCTTCGCAGATTTCTTGAAGGAGATTGTTGGAAATATTTTCTTTTAAAAGATTAGCAAAGAAGTAACTTAAAGCTAATGAAGTATCCATCCATTTTTGTCTTTCCTTTAGCGCAATAATTAATTGATTAGCGGTGGAGAAAGCTTTTGCATGATCTTCTTTATTTAAGAGAATAATTGCGCCACTAAATTTGCGGAATATTTTTTCGTTTTGTTTAGAAGAAGGATTTAATAATTCTAATGCTTTTTCTATTCGTTCTGTAAGAATGTATAGTTCTCCAAGATCTCCCAGAATTCCTTGTTTAAAATCTTTTCCTTTAATTATCTTAAATTCTAATTTTGGAAAAATATCTCTTGCTAATTCAAGTTTTGAAACAGCATCTATATATTTTTGTTGACTTCTTAAGTTTAGACTTTGAATTGCAAGGCTTGTTATTTGTCCAGTAAAATCATTACATTCTTTAAATATTTTAAAGGAGTTTTCTAATAGTATATTCGAATTATTAAATTTAAATTTAGTAGCTAGAACAAATCCATGCATAAATTTCAAATTTCCTAAGAAAATTCTGTGTTTATCAAGATGTTTTATTTTTGAAACTTTTTTAACAAAGTAAATTGTGGATTGAACAGAATTTGTATGTAAACTTAAATTAACTAATAAATTCTTTAATTTTACGAGAAAAGAAACAATATTAAAACTAGACTTCTCAATCAACAAAACAACCTTGTCCACATCTTTCTTAAACTCTTCTAAAAATTCCTCCTCATTTTCTTTCTCCAAATAATTTTCTAATTTCTCAATCTGCACATTTATTTCATCTCTTAATTTCCCATACTCAGGAACATCTTCCATCACACCCGACCATTCTTCTGGCGTATCAAAATCAGGCAATTCATCTTTCTCTACACCAGCCGACAACATATAAACTTTAGCCAAATCCATCGACTCCCTACCTGGGCTATCTCTTAAAAATCGAATCGCATGATTTCTCAATTCATCTTTTTGATAAAAGGCTACTAAGAAATCAGACAACAACCAAATCGGAGAATAATTTTCATTATGATAAACCTCCCGTTGCAAATAATATAAGACATAAATTCTATCCGCAACGGAATAAAGAAAGGCAGGACTATCTGAACGTTTTTTTCCAATAATATATCCATTTTCAACAAGCCAACCGAAGGCTTTTGAAATTTTACTTTGAGTCGCGTTAAGTAACTCTGCTACTTGACTTTGAGAAAGATTTTCCTCTTTTCGAATCAAAGTATCAAAAAGCATTCGACTTTTAGGAGGAATGTTTTTTGTTAAATCTTGGTAGTAAGGAGTCAAATCATCAATCAACCCAAACAAGGTATTTGCAGTAGAAAGTACATTGTCTTCTAAAAGTAAATCCGTCAATACCACCGCCATCCTTGGACTTCCTCCTGTAAATTGACTAATAGCTTTTAATTTAGCTTTCATAAGATCCTCTTGATCTAAAGAAAATTGAACACCTGTTTGTTCTATTTTTAATTGCTTTCTTCTTTCAAAATAATTAAAATAATCTTCCTCTTTCCATCTAGTAAGTCTACATCTTTTAAAAATATGGAAAAGCCTATTGTCATATTTACGATCAATTCCATCTTCTAATTTTGTAGTGGCACCAATCAAAATAAAATTATCCAAATGTTCTAAAATATGTCTAAATCGAGACTCGTATATTTTTCTAGTTTTGGAATCACGTTGAATATTTTGGAGTAGTTCATCTATATTTTCAGCAACAACAACCAGTATATATTTTTCAAATTTTTCTTTTTGACCAGCTATAAAATCTTTAAGTTTTTGAAGTTCTTTTTGCCAAGTCTCTTCGGCTTCTTCCCAACTTGTAATTATTGATCTTGCAGAACCTCCTGTAGCTAAAGTCAAGATTAGTTTTATAAAATCGGAAGGGGAATTAATATTATTCTGTTCTTCAGGTAAAAGAATAATATTACTATTTCTGAATTCAGATTTACTTTTAAAATTTATTTCTAAGTATTTTAGAAAAAATGATTTTCCCATTCCTCGCGGACCACGAATCAGCATATGTTGAGGAGTCGAATCAGGTTCAAGATTTTTTTCTAGGGTTTTTAATACTTGTGAAAGCATTGTTTTTCTACCTGTGGCTACACTTAAGATGGTTTTATCATCCATTTGGTAGGGATTAAATTTTGCGATGTAACTCATAATTATTTAAGATTTCTTTTTTGTATCCACCAGTCTTTTATCATTTTCAAAGTAAAACTATACTCTTGTTTTCCAGAAAGCGTAATAAATTCATGGTCTATTAATTTGACCATCATATTATAGTTAAAATCAGTTCCAATCTTTTCTTGTAAACGTTGTAATGAAATATCTTCTTCTAAAGCAATGCAATCTAATATTGCCATTGCTTTATTGAAATCACTACCATTAAATATTTTTAGCCTTTCATCAAATTGATAAATAAAGTCTTTGAAAAGACCAGCCATTATTTCATTATGATAAACCTCTTCGACTTCTTGCGGTGATTTACATTCTTGAACTGCAATTTCATTAAAAGCATATTGAAGAAAATATGGAATATAATCAGGTAGTAATGATAAAAGCTTTTCTGTAATTTCAGGAGTCCACCAGTTATAATTTTCATTTTCCAAAAGCATTTCAATAAGTTGTTTGCTTTCTTCCTTTGTCAAAGGATCTAATTCAATTGTATTTAGACCTGCAAGTAATTTTCTGGAAATTCCAAGGTGTTCTAATTGTTGGTGTAGGTTTAGTGATCCAGTAATTCCGATAGGTAATCCTGCATGTCTCCAACTTCTTAGGTTTGTTAAAATCTGTGTAATTTCTTGAATGTGCTTTTTCTCTTGTCCTATATTTTCAAAGAAAAAAGGAAGTTCATCGAGGAATAAATATACGTTTTCAGAATCCTTGAAAAAAGAGGTAACTAGTTCTTCAAATGGTTTGCTATAGTTTATCAATTTATCTTGAAAATCTATTTTGGTATCCATAATTTCTACCGAGTCAAACACATCCGTTAAGCCATCTATTAATTTTTTAGGCAATCTTTGACTATCGGCTAAAAATTTACGGAATCTAGTTTTTAGAGATTTTGGCATTTCATTATAAAGACCTTTATAAAAATCATACATATTAGTAAATGTCTGACAATCAAGCTCTATGCAGATATGTTTATCATTCTCATTTCTGATTAAATGAGCGACCTGTTGAAGAAAAGAACTTTTGCCTGTTCTTCTGATTCCAAGAATAATGAAGCTGTTTTCATTGTTTAGATATCGAATGGCTTTTTTTAGAGATTTTTCCCTAAAAGCAAAATCTGTTCCTGATACTGGACGGCCTACTGTATTATTCATAGTTTTTTGTTTTTAATTCATATGAATTCATATTCATATCTCACAAAGGTAAGTATTTAATTCATATGAATCAATATTCATATCGCTTTATTTTTATTATTTTTGACATTATTCCTTGAAAGTGTTAAAAAATACATTTAAAACACTACAAAACAGTAATAAAAGTATTTAACAATAATTCATATTTTTTAAATGTAAATGATGAAAAAAATAATACTATTAATATTTGCCTTAATTCTTATTGTAAGAGCATACACCTGTTTTCCTAAAAATTATTTTACTCCAGCGGTTGAATGCAATTCAGATGGGATGCTTATCGAAACTGGCGATCCATTGGCGAGTGAAAACCAACAAGTTTTAAGAGCAAAAATAAGAACTCATTCTTCTACGGATTTTAGATATTTTTTAAGACTTTTATTGAGGAAGGAAGTACTACATATATGATTACAAATTTCAGAAACGATTCCTTATGTTTCGATATAAAAATGTTAGAGCTTGTTGGGAGTTTTGTTTTTGTGCAAAAAATAGTTAATTTTTTGATAACACGATGCAAAAAAAATGGGAACATAGTCTGCGCTATTTGGCTATTTTTTTAAAACCTGCCTGCCGGCAGGCAGGGAAGTGTCATTAAAAAAGGGAGATTTTTAGCCGAAAAGAAAACTCCCAACAAGCTCTTAGTTGATAAATGGGATCGTCTTGGAGGGATGCGTAGAACGAATGGGAAAGGTTATCCAAATGAACTTTATAATTTAGAATAGGATTTACAAGAGATAAGAGGAAAAGAAGAAGTCGTATTTTTAGATCGCTCTGTTAAGCCGAAGAAACTAGAAGCGGCAATGAGTGCCTACGAATTAAAAAGCCAAGGACAAATTAGTAGATCGGAGTATCGTTTTATGTTTATATTTAATCCTGAGAAAGTTAAATCCAAAAAATTGATACAAGAAATTAACGATCTTTCTTTTGCTTCTGAGGCTGAAATTCCTCAACAACTTAATCGGTAACGATTTTTGAAATATCCCTTCAACTCATTCTTTAAAGTTATAAAACTATTCTATTCCTATAAAATTAACCTGAGTTGCAGATATCAAGTATCAGGCAAGTCACAAGTTTAATTTTTTAATGAATCAACCAACCTCTGAAAGTTGAGTTGATATTGGCAAATGATTCACCTTGTGACTAGAGTTTTCAAGTATCTGCAATTTGAGGCAGTAAAATATGACCTCAATTTTTTATTAAAAAAAGTTATAACAAAATACCTGCAAAATGATTAAACGGAATTTTTTAACCACCTTAATTTTAGCTTTATGTTGTATGTGTTGGACAGCATTAGAAGCTCAAACTACTACCACCACCACAGAAGTTATTGATGCGAAAGTCCAAGAGACACACGCAAAATTTTTAGGAAAAACCAAGCCACTTAGAGACCTTGTCCCTATTGGCACAACAGTTCCTGTAAAAAAGGCTGGTAAGAAGAAAAATAAAAAAAGAGAGGTTGCGAATTTCATTGGTAGAGATAAGAGAGACCACATGAATTCAGCTAATAAAAGTTCAGGACTAGACCCTGTACGCCAGAAAGATTTTGGTAATGGGAATAATCTCAATCCCATTTTTTTACTGGAACCGATAGTAAATATGGAAGGAATAAATGCTGGTGGTTCACCTAGTGATCCTACTATTGATGTGGGGGTAGATTTTGTTATTCAAGCTGTAAATGTAACTACTTTTCAGATATTTGATAAAATGGGAAATGCGGTAAGTAATCCAATTGGAATGAATACTTTATGGGCTGACCTTGGATTTAGTTCTGGTGGTGATCCTATTATTTTATTTGATCAAGAAGTGAACCGTTGGATATTAACGGAGTTTCCTAGTGGGAATCAATTATTGATGGCTGTTTCTGAAACTTCAGATCCAACAGGTAGTTGGATGGCATATAATTTTGCTACACCTAGTTTCCCTGATTATCCTAAGTATGCAGTATGGAATAACTCCTATGTAGTTACCACAAATGAGCAAGGTAATACCATTCTTCCTAGTTATTTTATCAACCGACAAGATATGTTGGATGGAGTAGCAAGTCCTCGAATGCAAAGAATTGAGATGCCTGGAATTGCTGGTGGACCTGGATTTTTTGTTAGTACACCTGTTGATTGGAGTGGACTCAATCCTCCTACTGGAGACCCGATGATACTTCGATTAAATGATGATGCATGGAGTGGAAATTCTACTGATCAGATTAGTATATTTTCTACATTAATAGATTGGGATGATTCTAATAATACAGTAGTAACAGAAACGAATGTTGTTACTGCAGATTATGATACGGATGCTTGTGCAGCACCTGGTTTTGGGTTTTCTTGTATCCCACAAATGAATGGAGGAGGAATCGATGGACTTCCTCAAATGATCATGAACCAACCTCACTACAGAAATTTTGGATCGCATGAATCTATGATTTTTAATTTCCTTGTAAATGCCAATGAGCCTAGTGATATTATTGCAGGTATTCGATGGATGGAATTTTGTAGAGTAGCGGGTGGCCCTTGGGAAGTTTATCAAGAAGGAACCTTCTCTCCTGATGATGGAGTACACCGATTTAATGCAGCAATGGCAATGGATGGTAGTGGAAATATTGGTATGGCATATAATGTATCAGGACCCAATGATTTTCCTGGATTAAGATATACAGGACGTCGCTCTTCTGATCCTCTTGGTGAAATGACAGTAACAGAATTTAATCTTGTAACTGGTGGTTCTGCTAATGGTTTTGCTCGATGGGGAGATTATGCACATATGTCAATAGACCCGATCAATGATAAAACGTTTTGGTTTACTAGTGAGTACCGAAATAATAACTCAACAAGGACTAGAATAGTAGCTTTTGAATTTGAAAGAGATTCTATTGATATTGGAGTATCTGCATTGATAACTCCTGTATCTTCTCCTGATTTAACTGCTACTGAAACCGTTCAAATCGAAGTTAAAAATTTTGGATTAGATACTCAAATGGTTAATAACGTTGGGTTTATTTTTGAGAATGGAACAGAAGTAATCGAAGCTGCAAATGTAATGTTATTACCTGATAGTACATTTAACTATACATTTACAAGTGCTACAGTTGATATGTCCGTAATAGGAGATTATCATTTCAAATTGTTTACAACACTTGCTACAGATCAGTTGGTTTCTAATGATACTTTAAGACGAACAGTATCCAAAGTAACGCGTAATGATGCTGGAATAACTGGGGTTACTGGACTTGAATTTGATTGTAATGATGATGTTCCCGTACAATTTCAATTGACTAATTTTGGTTTTGATAATTTAACCTCAGCTAATATATTGGTAACAATAAATGGAGGTGTCGCTACTGATATTCCATGGACTGGTGATTTGGCAACTGGAGAAACTGCTGATGTTGCAGTTACCCTGAATGAATTTTCAGGAGGTACCAATATGGTCGTTGCAACTTCCTCAAATCCCAATAGTCAAGTGGACGAAGAAATGAGTAACGATTCTTTTTCACGTGATTTTGAATTTATTGAAGCTGATAATAGAATTGATGTAACGTTTACACTTAACTTCGATCAGTTTTCTGATGAAACAACTTGGGAATTACTAGATGCAAACAATAACGTAGTTGAATCAGGTGGACCTTACCCAAGACCTCAATTCCAATTTACTACACTTACCGAGACATGGTGTTTAGATACAAGTGCTTGTTATACTTTTACAATAAATGATGCATATGGTGATGGTATTTGTTGTGGATTTGGGGAGGGAAGTTATTCTATCACTTTGGATAATGGAGCTGTATTAGCTATGGGAGACGGAGAGTTTGGTATGGGGGAAACCATAAACTTTTGCCCTATTCCAGTATGTGCATTAACTGCAGATATTGAGATTTCTCCTGAAACATCAGCGGGTGAAAATGATGGAACAATAATGATTATTGCCATGAATGGAATCGGCCCTTTTAATTACAGTATTGATGGTGGAATGACTTTCCAAACTTCTAATGTATTTAACAACTTAGGAGAAGGAGATTACCAAATTGTGATTCAAGATATTGCGGAATGTGTTTTTGAACAAATGGCAAGTGTTCCTACTTGTACCTTAGAAATTACCGCTCAGGTGATGAATGAAACAGGAAACTCAGATGGTTCTATTATCGTGGATGCTTCTAATGGACAAGGAACGGTTACCTACAGTATTGATGGTGGTCAAACGTTTGCTACTATCAATACTTTTAACGGTTTATCGATGGGAGATTATACAATCCTCGCAAGGGATGAGGCTGGTTGTGAAGCATCATTAGCGGTAATGATTGATGTTGAAGTATCTACTACACAAATTATTTTTGGAACTTCGATTGAAATTATGCCAAATCCAACAGACGGTGTATTTAGAATTAATGTAAAAGGATTAGATCGATCGGATGTTATATTACCAATTCAGATTTTTGATATGTCTGGTAAGTTAGTTCAATCAACTGTTTTAGGAAAATATGATGATACTTACACTTCGGAGGTTTCATTAACTGCGTATCCTTCTGGTACTTATTTGATAAGGTTTTTAGATGAAAATATTAACCGCCTTGGAAAGATTATTCGAAATTAAAAATACTTCTAAAGCAGTAGGGGATTTTCCTTTACTCTTTTTTAGGTTTTTGTTTGTTAAATAGGCTTGTCATTTTTTTAATGGCAACCTTTTTTCTTTAACTGATAACTGATAATGAATAACTAAAAATTTTGGATTAATATTTAATATCATTTTGTTATCCGTTATCCGTTATCCGTTATCCGTTATACATATTCATTCGTATCATCATTGAGAATGATTTCCACTAAATCCAAAACATAATCATATTCTTCCATAAGATATTTGGCAGGAGTAATTTCGTAGGTAGAGTAGACCAGTAGATAATCTCCTTCCCCTTCAACAGAAATATTTTTGCGACTCATAAGATGTTCTAAAACCCTTGGACTCATCTCCGCTTCAAATAATTTGGCGTCCATCGAAAGGACTTCATATTTGGTATGAAAATCTTTTTGATCTGGATAAGGTTTTTCGTTTGCCCAAAAGAATTCAGTCATTTGATTCAGCAAACCTCTAGGTCGAATTTCTAATCTAGGGAAATCCAATGCCTTTCCGAATACTTCATAAACTGTAGTTTTTCGTTTTTTAAAATCACCAAAGTACCAATAATCATATACTCTAATATTGATGTCAAAAGAAGGTTCTTTTTTCATCATAATTCCTTTGATCCGCTTATCTTTTTTTCCTTTAAAAATAGAAAATTCTTTAAGCAAATAATCTTGCCTTGCAAATGTTTCCCTGCTTCTAAAACGAAAACCATTCATGCTTGCGATCTGCCGCATTTCCTCAACTCTTCCATTCTTTTGGATGATATCCTTTATATCGTCAAAAAATCCTTCTATCATATAATTTTTTTTTAACGTCCAACGGTCTAATCACTATTCAAAAGCCGTTACCAATTTTCCTAAATATTGCGAGGTAGTCTCTTTCATATAGACACCTAATGAAATGACAGTTTTATCTAAAAGATTAATGTCAAAAAAAGAATAATCAAATTGATGTTCACGACCATTAGTTAGAGTTGATCTTTTTTGTACAATGATTTCATACTCAGCACTCGAAATATTATGCTGACCTCCAGCATTGATATATTTTTTAATTCGCCTTTCTGTATCACTTAGCGCCTTGTTTAAAATATCCAAATCGTTAGCAGCATTCGCTAATATTTTTCTCTGTAAATTGATTCCATCAATTGCGGTAGATTTATCAGACTTTACATCTCGATCTGTTTTTTCAATCGAAAAATAATTTTGGTCAATATCGCGATTGAATTGTTGGATAGTCTTTAAATGAAGTTGAGCTAATGACCGCATAGGTGCGATAATATTTTTGAATTTCTTACGAAGCAAATCATGGTATTGACGCTCTCCTGATAAACTTTTTTTATCATGTTTATCATCCGAAACAAAAAATAAACGAACAATAGTATTATTTACTTTATGATCGATAGTTCTAGTTTGACTCAAAAGCTGAGAGAAAGATTCCGCCTCTGCTTGGAAAGCACGAATACTTTCTAAAATTTCGTCAAGTGGTTCTTTCCCATCTGACTTAAATCGATCATCATCTTCAATACTCTTGAACTCCTCAAATTCTTGGTTATCGAATTCAGGTTCAGGAGATTTTTTTTGATCACCTTTATCTTCAAATATATCGTCATATGGGTTTGGCATGTACACAAAATAATTAAAATTTCAATCAAAATCAAAGGATTAATCAAAATCAAAATTTCAATCAAAATCAAAATTTCGAAAAATGTATATCTATGTATTAGTTTTTGATTTTGATTGGAGTGTGAAACAAATTGGGGGCATAGATTTTATTTAAAGTTCACACATTTTCTTTGGGAACACCCCTTGTCATTCCGAGCGAAGTCGAGGAATAGGCAGTTCCGCCATGTTGCCAATTTCGAGCGAGGCACGAGCCGAGAAATCTTATTCATCACTTGAATGTATTTGATTTCCTATATTCTCGAAATACTCTTTTTACTTTCAGACTATATATTTTAATTGCTTTTTAAGATTTCTCGACTCGTGCCTCGCTCGAAATTGGCAACATGGCGGAACTGCCTATTCCTCGACTTCGCTCGGAATGACAGCGTTCAATATTCAAAAAAAAAAATGACACCCAATTTGTTTCACACTCATTTTTAATTTTGATTGACATTTTGATTTTGATTAATCCTTTTTTTCCCTAACTTCTTGAAATGGTCTCGCAAAGTCGAATCGTTTAATTTTATTTATTTCAAAATAAGAATCTAAACCTGCGACTCCTACGGCATCTAAATTTTCCAACAATATATTTCCATCTTCTCCAAGTGCGATTTCAGGGATAACAACTTTTTGAATTTTTCCAACTATCAAAATATTATTATTGGCTTTAATCAGATGTTCTTCTTCGAAACTCAATCCGATTTTGATGCCACTTTCTTGGACAAAAGGGATTGGAAAATCATCGACATATTGTTCCGTTAATTGACAATTTTTAAATTCAGAAACTCCTTTTTCAAACTTGGCTGAAGTGTAATGCGCATTTTTGATAAATGAAACATTGACTTGATTGATGGTGAAAAATCCGTTGTCTTTGATATTTTCATAAGTCTGACGAGGAACAGTAAGTGGGCGTTGAAACAACCCCATACAAGCAGGATTGGCACTTATATGAGAAACTGAATTAAAAATGGCTAGGTTAGAAACTCCATTGTTATCAACGGTTCCTACCAAGTTAGCATTTTGAATACCACATAATTTGGTAATAAAATTAACTCGATAAAAACGTTCAAATGCCTCAATGTCAGAGCGGTTAAATATTCTTTCCATGTGAAATTTTGATTTGACGTAATTACTTAGGTGTCAGGAGCGAGGAGAGAGGAGTCAGGTATGTGGTTTCTACGATTTATCGGACTCACCTAATAAATCGTAGAAACCACACACCTGACTCCTCTCTCCTCGCTCCTGACACCTAAGTATTTACGATTTGACTATAAATTATAAAAACCTACTTGAAAACATCAAGTAGGTTTTTATGTTCAAACTATTTTAATTTAAGACGATTGACGGACGCTTCGCTTGACGGATCACGATCTACGATGTTATGTGAATTCGACCGTGGTTCGTTAGTCGTCAAGCGAAGCGTCCGTGGTTCGTTTTAATTATACTTAATCTGATTATTTCTATATTCGATATATTTTTCCAAATAAATAAAATCCTCCGTCAACTTATATTCTTCTGGTGTAAGTGGATAGGATTGAATATCAACATAATTGATTTGAGTAGCGGCCTTTTTTTCTCCAAGACAAGCCTCTAATAAGGCATGCATCCCAATTTTAAAAAGATCATTTTTTTCTTCCTCGTATTCAGGCATATAAATTCTGATCGCACTCATATCAGGATAATCAATCAGTTCAATGGGAACAAAACGAAGATTTTTAGGATCAAAAATAATACCTCCTACATTGACTTTTATTTCAAAGCCATCAGCGGGTTTAAAAGCGACAACACTCCATTTTTCAAAAATAGGAGCAAGGCTAACGACTTCTTCGACCTTTGAAAAATTTTCGATAATTCCATTTGCGGAGATGATAAGCGTCCTAATCGGGCTTCCAACTTTTCCACCAATTTGAAAGGAAAGATTAGGATGAAATTTTCTTAAGGTGGTTTGAAGTTCCATGTACAATTCTTTGTGGTACATTTCTTCGATTTCGTAAAATCTATCTTTATTTTTTCCAAACCAAGTCCAAAACATTTCTGCAGTTATCATATTCGGCTTTTTTAAATGACCAATAAAACATATATAATAGTTTCATAAATCATTCCAAAACTAATTTTGAATGTGAAATTTTGAATTTTGAATGAGTCGAAAAAAATTTGAATCCTAATTCATTTAAATTTTTTCGACTCATTCAAAATTATAATTCTTTGACAAAAGTTGTGGAAGCACCAAAACTAAGAATTAATAATTTCGAATAACGTGGTCAACGAATTGAGGAAATTATTAATTGTTTATTTGTAATTATTCAGCAAAGCTGAATTTTATTTATTTTTTTACGCAGAGACGGGGAGGCGCAGAGAATTTTTCTTCGAAAAATTTAGAAGAAAAAACTCTGCGTCTCCCCGTCTCTGCGTAAAAAAATAAATTGGCGTAAGCCAATTGTGAATAGTTACGTTTATTATTAATTATTCATTAATTTAGTAAGAACCAAAATACCTTCTGATAAACCACTCTACAATCAAAAGTCCTAATAAGACAAAAAATATCCATCGGACATTAATAATAGAACGTGTTTTTGAAGTTTGGTAAACGACAGGTTTGATGATGTTTTCAGTAGTTAAGGAATTGGCTATAGCATTGATATTATTAGGATAAACTAGTGAGCCACCATATTTTTCACTTAATAATTTAAGAATACCATGGTCGGCAGTAGTTTCAAAAATTTCAAGTTGAATCGGTTGGACACTAAATTTTCCATTGTAAACTAATTGTTCACCTGCACTATTTACCGTACCTCTAAATGTGTAGTTACCAACGGGGAAAATTTTATCACGTAAAGTGTAGGACTTCGCTGTTTTATTAAAAGTGAAATTAAAGTCTTTTCCTTCGCTATTTGTAATCGTTAAAGTGGCATCAGGATCATTGATGAGTTCGTAACTTTGGTTGTATAATTCAGCGTCGAAATTAATAGATTCGTTTTCACTAAAAATATTTTTATCTAAGCTAATTCTGAATTTTCGCTTATCTTCTTTTAGAGTCAAATATTGAATACTTTTCCCTACAACCTCTTCAAAAATATCGTGATTTTCATGTTGTAAAAAATCGAATAACCGCCATTTCCAAATACCTTCCGCAGCAAGAACGCCCATCTTAATATTGTTCTGTTCCCCAAAAAGTAAAAGAGGATATTTGGTATCGATTTTTCCGATACGTTGATAAAGTAAAACATGTGTATTGGCATTGTCTTTAAATTCTCCAAAAGGTGCCAATAATGGTGAAAACTTCGGCAACTCATTTTTGACCTCATCACTAATCGTAAATAATCCAAAAATAGGAGAGACGCTGGCTTGAACATCATTGGTGTTTCGACCATCACCGCTGATACTCAGAACAGGTTGCCCACTACTAAATTTACTTAAATTAGATTGACTTCCAACAATATATAAACGTGGGATGCTTTTGGCATTTAACGTACTGATTACGGCAGAAGCATCATTGGTTTTACTGGGCAACTGATGCAAAATAACAAAGTCATAACTCGCAACATTTACTTTCATGTTGTTGATATAAGTCGTTGCTACTTCGTAGTTTTTATTTTTGGAAATGATTTGTTTGATTGCTGTCAAATCAGGGTGCGGCGAATTGGCCACTACTAATATTTTTTGACGAGCATCCAATACATCAATAAAAATATCTTTTGAATTATTGGCAGTAGTCACTTCTCCCTGCACAGCGTTAAGGCTAATACGATAACGTTGGACACCACTTGCATTGGCATCTAAAATGATTTCTTGAGTATTGAAAAAATCATTTTTATTAATAGAAATTGGAATTTGTTTGATACGACTCGAAGCACCATCTACAATTTTTGAAACGGTAAGGTTGGTGTTATTTCCAGTACAATTCATTGCCGAGATATCAACTTGAATACTAAACTTGTCTCCGAGGTAAGCGATTTTATTATGAAAAACTCTTTTGAGAATTAAATCTTTTTTGGCAGTAGTATCTCCTAAAGCAATCGAATAGATGGGTGCAGATAATTTCGTTCCTGCATAAATCGGATTACTTCCTTGATTATAAATTCCATCCGTAGCCAACACAACCGCACCTAAGTTTTGGTTGCTGTATAAATCATACATGGTTTTTAGAAAATCAGAAATATTACTCACCTTATCTTTAAATTCAAAATCAATTCCCTCTCGAACTGTTGCTCCAAAAGCGTATTCTTTTACATCATAATTTTCACTTAATTGATTACTGAGGTCTTTAAACGACTGTTGGTAAGTTTGCGACTCTTCCTCACTCATGTCTGAGAGGATGGATTCTGATTGATCTTGGGCAAGTACGATGACGGGCTTCTTGGTTTCAGTAACCAAAGACTTCAACAAAGGGGAAAGCAATAACATACTAATGAGTGTTACGCTTAAAAATCGAATCAGTCCAAGGATACCATTTAACCTACTTGCCTGCTCCTGAAAGGTTTTGTCTCTAAAATATAATAGCGCTGCCACCGCAAAACCTAATAATGCGCAAAATAAAATGTACCAAGTAGGATATTGAAAAGTTAAATTTTCCAAATTTTAAGGATTGAGGGTTTAAAGGATTTAAGGATATAATGAATTTTCCTTTATGCCTAATTTGTTGATAATCAGTTTTTTAGGTAGTTTTTGTTCTAATCAGATTTAATACTTGTCGTGATTAGTTTTATCCCAAAAAACGCTCAAAGATACATTACGAAAATAAAGATGCAAAGTTTAAAGATTTTTATTGTCTTTCTAAATAACCTTTGCAACTAATATGACGTTATTATTTTTGTAATAACTTTGTTTTTGACATATTGTTGTTTATTTCTTTACTCTACCCGATGGTTTTTTATATGCCGTCCCTCTGGGACTCAAAATCAAAAATGGGAGATTAGATAAATTTTTCTACCGATATGTCGTCCCTCTGGGACTTTTTCAAAACTCTTTAGTCCCAGAGGGACGACATATTGGTAGAAAAATTATCAAAAAAGTCGTCAGAGTCCCAGAGGGACGGCATATGAAAAACCCATCGGGTAGAGTATTATTTCTTACATCTTTTTAAAGACAACAAATTTCTGAAAACGTTACACAACATAATAGAGTTAATTTTGAATGAAGAATTTTGTCCCGATAGCTATCGGGATGAATGTGCCGAAAATCTTGTATTTATTTCTCTAGCATACACTTTTTAAAATTCAGTCTTAGAAAAGTGTACGGTAATCTTATAATCCTAAATCTCATTTTAAAAAAAAGATATGATTAAAAAAATATTCACTATTGCCATTTTCTTTTTTATTGCCATGCAAGTTCAAGCAGCATACATGGTTTTGCCAATGGACACTAAACAAAAAAATCACCTTAAGGCTTATGGCATCACTTATTGGGTACTCAATAATGGGGCAGAAGCATTTTGGTTATTAAATTATCGAGGTGGAAGTTTTGCTTTTCGGCATAATATCGTTTTTGAAAAAGAATGTAAAACTCGGAACGTTTCATTTGAAGTGATTCCCGATGCAGCTTTTGCAAAAATCCAAAGAGAAATTGCAAATCCTGAAGTCAATCAGGATGTGATTAAATTAGAGGTTGCGCCCAAAATTGCAGTTTACACACCAGAGTTTAATGTGCGTGGGGAACGACTACAACCTTGGGATGATGCAGTTACCCTAGTTTTGACCTATGCTGAAATTCCATATGAAACCATTTATGATGCCGAAGTTTTAGATAATAAATTGGCGGAATATGATTGGCTCCATCTACACCATGAAGATTTTACGGGACAGTTCGGTAAATTTTATAGGATGTACAGTAGTTATCCTTGGTATAAAGAGAATGTCAAACAAATGACAGCGTTGGCAAAAAGCGAAGGATACTCCAAAGTATCGCAATTGAAATTGGCGGTGGTAAAAACCATTAAGGAATATGTTGGAGGTGGAGGATTTGCATTTGCGATGTGTTCTGCAACAGATACTTATGATATTGCCTTGGCGGCTGAGGGGATTGACATTTGTGAACATATGTATGATGGAGATGGGAAAGATCCTAATGCACAAAGTAAATTAGATTATTCAAAAACTTTTGCATTTAAAGATTTTCAATTGGAAAAAGATCCATTCGAATATGAATATTCTTCTGTCGATAATTATCGTGGACGAAATGTAAATGCGAAACAAGATTACTTTTCCTTATTTGATTTTTCGGCAAAATGGGATCCTGTTCCAACAATGCTCACACAAAATCATACTCGAACGGTAAAAGGTTTTATGGGACAGACGACGGCTTACCGTAAGCAATATTTGAAATCTGATGTTTTGATTTTAGGAGAAAATAAACCAGCAGGGGAGGTGCGATATATTCATGGTACTTATGGTGAAGGGACTTGGAGTTTTTATGGTGGACATGATCCTGAGGATTATCGACATTATGTGGAAGACCCTGAAACGGATTTGAATTTACATCCTAATTCTCCTGGGTATCGGTTGATTTTAAATAATGTGTTGTTTCCAGCAGCGAAGAAGAAAAAGAAAAAAACTTAGAATTAATATTTTAAATTTTTT
>Ga0114957_1002746_pt1 | contig 16445 bp, 2 predicted proteins | sample BantaG_FD_87175 | JGI IMG/M metagenome (GOLD analysis project Ga0114957, IMG submission 87175) | Marine algal microbial communities from Bantry Bay, Ireland - BantryBay_4 metaG | ecosystem: Host-associated > Algae > Red algae > Unclassified | place: Bantry Bay, Ireland | collected 2014-11-21 | reverse complement strand
GCTAAAACTCGACTCCCTTTAAAGCGTTTATACCTTTTCAACGCCCACTTTATTAGTCGATGATGAAGGTGATAAAATACAGGTTTCAAGGAGTCTCTTCTTATTTTACCATAATAATTTACCGCTGTGCCCAAGTCTTCCGAAATATAAAACAACAAAAGCTTGTTTGGGACTCCGTCCCAGATACGGCTTCGAGTACTTGCATATAATCTAAAACGATTGGGCAGACTTATAATGGAGAGGAGCGGTCACAAAATACAGCGGCGAAAGAAAGCTGCTTAAAAAGATGAGGTAATCGATAACAAATACAGGATGATTCAGAGGATCAAATTATTGGTGAGACACGCGAAACGTAGCGATCGCGGGTATCACCAATAGAAGTGATCCGGGACTGTTCTGTAAACGGTGTTTTTCAATCAAAACTTCAATCGAAATCAGCATCCGCCATCCAGAACAAAAAAATGGCCGCCTCCCAAAGGAAACGACCATCCATATAAATCTGTATATCTAAATCAACGTATGTTCAAAACATACTCCAATCAATTATTTCTTAGCCACTACAAACATACGAGTCAACACCTTGCGATCTCCAATTCTTGCAGATATGCTGTACATTCCGCCATTAAGATCACTTACGTTAAATTCGATGGCATCTGTAGTCAACGACTCCGTAGTGTACGTATTCATCTGCTCACCAAGTGTGTTGTAGATTACTACAGTCGCAGCTTCTCCTTCAAACTCTTTCAAGTTGATAAACAACTGGTCAACAGTTGGATTAGGATATACTGTGAAGTCTAGTAAACCTAGCTCAAACTCGATTGTTCTGATGTTAGAGTAACGGTGCGTACCGTCATTGTACACCTGCTTCAATCGGTAGAAGCTCTTACCTCTTAGTGGATCAGTATCAAGATCGTTGTAAGAAATTGCTGCATCGTTGTCTCTAAAGCTAGATACATCAAGCGCCGTTTCAAAGTTCAATCCGTCAGTAGAACGCTCAACTACAAAGTAGTCATTCTTGTATTCCGTATTCGTAGTCCAGTTAAGGCTTACATTGTTTCCGTCTTTAGCTGCGTTGAAGAACAAGATTTCAGCTCCTAGTGTTTCCAGTCCGAAAGTATTCACAACACCGTAGTAACCTTCTGTTTCTTCACACTCCATGTTCCAGTTTTCATCGTACAAGCTAACTTTTACAAAGTAAGTACCTGTTGCCAAATCATCAATAACCAGTGGGTTAGCACAGTCTCCCATACAAGAGAATACTGGCGACCATTGCGCATCAAAAACCTGAATGATAGCAACTGGCTGCGTGTAACCTCCGATTGACAAGGTACCGTCACCTGAAGTAACTTCAACATTACAAGGACTAGTTCCTGCACTTGTTGCCGGAGCAGTAATCGCTACATCCAAACAATCTTCGTAGTCACCAGATAGCATGATGTTTACATCACCTTCACCTGAGTTAGAAGCTTCAAAGCTTAGTGCATCACCAGTAGTTGGCTGGCTCAAAATCTCCATGGTCATCCATCCTGATGCTCCATACTCATCAGTCGTATGAGTTACGTTTGCGCCAAGTCCTACCTGGAATGAAGGGCCAAATGCCTCCATTGTAATCACAGCTCCTTCAGCACCTTCAATACCGGTTAGTGTACCTTCAACTGTTGGGTAGAAGTAAAATAAATCGGTATCAACATCTAGACAAACGTGCTCTTTAGGACTGTCTACAGGAGCATCAATTGTTCTACCTGAGTAAAGAACATCTATTTCAAACTGTAGAGAAGGGATCTCATTATTCTGGATCGTACCTGTTAGTAAAGCCGTACCGTCTGTGTATTCTGTAAAAGTAGCTGCATCCGTGAACTGGTAGTAGTAGTGCGTATTCTCAAATCGGATGAAGAAAGAATAATCCGTATCACCAGCACAAAGATTAGTACTGCTTACTGTACGCTCTATACATACATCAGGATCAATTGTATCACAGTCATCAGGAATACCATTACCATTTGTATCAATGTTGTCATCACCACCTGGGCAAAGATCATTGTCATCACATACACCGTCACCATCTGTATCACCTCCAAAGTCTGCACAAACATCACCACAGATAATGTTGAATGTTTCGTGTGTATCACACAGTTGGTTCCAACCGTTATCGTAAGTCTTCACAAATACCCAGTAAGTATCAGACTCCGTAATCGTAATCGTTTGCGTTTCATTGTTTGTCAACATACCTGAGTTGTAAACAAGGTTCCAGTTACCGTCATAAACTTTCACAAAAGCGATTGGATCAGCGTAACCACCTACTGTAATTACGGCATCGTTCGCATTGATGTAAATTGAACTACAACCATCAGGATCAGTATCTGTATCAAGAATGGTTACAACACCAGTTCCGTCATTAATAACTCCACCGTTAGGGTTACTCAATACTACGTCAAACGTTTCAGTGCTTTCAGGATTCTCATCATCCAATATTGGAAAGTCAACAATCATACAAAGCATTCCTGCAGGGATCGTTACTGATCCTGAAGAAGCAAGGTAATCTTCACCTGCGATGGCAGCACCGTCATTGGTGGTGTAATCAACTGTTACATTTTCGTCAGAAACTGCATCTAAACAGATCGCTAGAGTCGCTAGTCCATCTTCTTCGTTTACTGTAAGGTCACTGATTGTAATCAATGGATCATTTACTAGTACATCTGTATCAAGAATAGTAACTATACCTTGATCATCAGCCAGGTTTGCACCTGATGGATTGCTCAAGTTCACTACTAATTCTTCTGTAGACTCAGGAGCTGCATCGTCAACCAATGGAATGGTTACATCTGCACAAAGCTCACCTGCTTCGATAGTTACTGTACCAACAACTCCCGTGTAATCAGATCCTTCGTTAGCTGAACCATCAGCTGTTGCAAAATCAACTGTTACTGCTTCGTCTGAAACTGCATCTAAGCAAATTTCCAAAGTAGCTGTTCCGTCTTCTTCGTTTACTGTAAGGTCATTGATCGCAAGATTAGGATCATTACCAATTACACCTTCAATTACAACTGTTTCATGAATATCACATAGTTCGTTCCAGTTCGTATCATACGTTTTCACAAATACCCAGTACTCACCTGCTGGCAAACCACTTACTGACTCTGCCGCGTTATCCGTGATCATACCTGAGTCAAATACGTTATTCCAGTTGGAATCGTATACCTTAACAAATACGATTGGTGCATCAAAACCCTGTGCCACGATTGTACCGTCAATATTCTCAATTGTGATAGCATCACAGTTAGCATCGACTACATCTGTATCAAGGATCGTTACTGTTCCCTGGTCGTCAGCTATCTCAGCACCTGTTGGGTTGCTCAAGTTAACCACTAGTTCTTCAGTAGTTTCTGGATTCTCATCATCAAGTATTGCAACAATTACATCTGCACAAAGCTCACCTGCTTCGATGGTTACTGATCCAGAAACACCTGTATAATCAGATCCTTCGTTAGCTGAACCATCAGCTGTTGCAAAATCAACTGTTATAGCCTCATCTGAAACTGCATCTAAGCAAATTTCTAAAGTTGCTGTTCCATCTTCTTCATTTACTGTGATATCGTTGATACCAAGATTTGGAAGTGGCGTTGGCTCTACTAGGAAGATCATGGCACCTGCAACATCTAAAGCGGCACAAATATCACCACCACCTTGTTGTAATAAACCGTTCACATCAAAACCAGTAGTTGTACCAAACTGTACAATGCTTAGGTCAAGTGTACTTGGATTGTACACCAAAGAGTGAATGGTGTACTTACCTAACTCACTTACAGTGAACTGAGCATCAGCACCTGCATCAATAATTACTAAGTCATCTCCCTGAGTCAAAACAAATATTTGAGTAAAGTCAGCTGGAATAACTGCACCACCATTTGGTGTCGCGCTAATCACAACATCACCACCAACATATTCAACTTCAGCCTGATCAGCTAACATAGTACCTGCAATTGCTTCACAAACTTCAACATCAGTATCAAGTATTGTTACTGTTCCTTCATCATCTCCGATCACACCATTGTTTAAATCCGACAATACAACAGTCAATACTTCCGTATCTTCTGAATTTTCATCATCAATGATGTCAATCACTACCGTTGTACATAATTCACCTGGCGTAATTACAGCAACTCCTGATACATCTACATAATCAACACCTTCAACCGCTGAACCGTCAGTAGTTGTGTAGTTTACCACGATAAGTCCAAGACTTGTTACATCAGAACAAATCGTCAATACTGCTGTTCCATCTTCTTCGTTTACTACTACGTCATCAATTGTAATGGTTGGAGTAATTACATCTGTATCAAGGATCGTTACTGTTCCTTGCTCATCTACGATTTCAGAGTTTGAAGGATTAGAAAGATCAACAACCAATACTTCTGTATCTTCTGGAGCTGCATCGTCAATCAAATCAATTACTACCATGGCACAAAGTTCACCAGCTTCAATTGTTACTGTTCCACTTTGAGTTACATAATCAGAACCTTGTAGTGCTGAGTCGTCACCTGTTGCATAATCAACTGTTACATCTACAGTTGTAGCTTCATCCAGGCAAATCTTTAGGGTTGCCGTTCCGTCTTCTTCGTTTACTACTACATCGTCAATTGAGATACCAGGAATAATTACATCTGTATCAAGAATCGTTATTGTTCCTTCGTCATCAGTCAACTCACCGTTAGTTGGGTTTGACAAGTTAACCGTCAATTCTTCAGTTGATTCCGGGTTAGCGTCGTCAACTAATTCGATAGTTACCGTTGCACAAAGTTCACCAGCTTCAATTGTTACTGTTCCACTTTGAGTTACATAATCAGAACCTTGTAGTGCTGAGTTATTACCTGTTGCAAAATCAACGGTTACGTCTACAGTTGTAGCTTCATCCAGGCAAATATTTAATACTGCCGTTCCGTCTTCTTCGTTTACTACTACATCGTCAATTGAGATACCAGGAATAACGATTTCAGTACCTTCACAAGCACAACCGTCTGCTAAGATTACATCATTTTCTGTAGCTGCATCTCCGTCATCACAAGCTGTACCTGGTGTTGTTGGTAGAGCAGCATTGTTTGGAGCACAATCTTCGTCATCACAAATTCCGTCACCGTCTGTATCACCTCCTAGTAAGGCACAAGGATCGAATGTTCCGACACAAGCACAACCGTCAGCAAGGATTACATCATTTACTGTTGTTGGATCGTTGTCATTACATGCTGTTCCAACTGTTGTTGGTAGAGCAGCATTGTTTGGAGCACAATCTTCATCATCACAAATTCCGTCACCGTCTGTATCCCCTCCTAGTAAGGCACAAGGATCGAATGTTCCGGCACAAGCACAACCGTCAGCAAGGATTACATCATTTACTGTTGTTGGATCGTTGTCATTACATGCTGTTCCTGGTGTAGTTGGTAAATTTGCGTTGTTGTCATCACAATCAACATCCGTACAAACACCATCCTGATCAGCATCTTTGATTGTAACCGTAACGTCATCTGTATCAGTATCACCGGTACAGTCAGTAACCGTAACAGTATAAGTAGTAGTAGAACCAGGAGCTACCTGAATAGTAGCATTGGTAGAACCATTTGACCATAAGTAGTCAACACTATTGTCCGTTTGAGGATTACAAGAACCACCAAACACTTTAATTTCATCAAGATCCCATGCAGAAACAGAAGCACCGTTTCCAACAGGAGCATAAGCTAGTAGTTCAAATCGGTAAAGCGCTACAGTAGCAGACTGAAATTCAGGACCAGAGAAGTTGAATGTCTTGGTAGCCCAGTTAGAAGTAGCAGTATTAAGGTTGGTTTGCTTGAAAATTTCAACACCATCTCTTAATACTCGAATACCATATTTAGTAGGATAATTATTTTGTCCGGTGTTATCATTATAACCAGATTGAGACCAGGTATAGTGAGATGGAGCAAATTGCTTAAAGCTTAATTTTGTAATACCTGAAAGGCAGTTAGCCGGATCAATAGTTACGTCAAAACGTAAAGCTTTAGCTGCATTATCAGAGAAAAAATTATCATTCATTCCCAAGCAAACTGCATCACCAGGATCGCCATTGATCGCATCATCTGTACAAGAGTGATTACCTTCAAAACGGTATAAGTTAGAAGCTACAGCCGAAGCACAAGAAAGGTTCGATACATTAGCATCAAATTCAGAATAAATGGAGCCAGAGTTATCGCCACTTAATGACCAACAGTCTTCCATATCCCACTTAGAGATAAGTTGACCAGTTCCTAAATTACAAGGTAATTCACAAGTAGATTCGTTAGAATAGTTTGCCGTAAGAGTTACTTGCTCGTCTGGACAAATAGCTTGATTAGGTCCAGCATTTACCGTAATATTACCATTAGGGTTTGAAATAGAAGACCCTTGGCAAGTACATCCGTCTGCCTGAATAATATCGTTTTGTGTATTATTATTTCCGTCATTACATGCCGTACCAGGAGTGGTAGGTTTGTTCGGGTTATTTGGAGCGCAATCATTTACGTCACAAACACCGTCATTATCAGAATCCTGACATTCGTTATCGTTATTACAAGGCATTTCCATAATGAACTCCGCTTCGAACCATTGGTTACGATCTGTCCAGTGTCCGTTATTTCTCAATAATCGAACGTAGTGCTCTTGACCGTCCAAATTATTTGGCTCTCCTGAGTTCCAGTTATAATAACTGCAAGGATTTCCAAATACATCGGAATAGTTTCCTTCACTAGCTTCGTCAGTGACACCTAACCAAACGTAATCAGCAAGAATACTTGAACGAATAAATTCGTTTTCCTCGTGGCTTTCAACAATGGCAAGGTGTCCACCGTTAGACTCTGCAGCTGCTCTAGCTTCGTGCCATGTATAATGGCTAGAGTTGGAACAGAAGTATTTTGAATTGTTGTATTCTCCTAAGAAAATAAAGTCTCCGACGCTGTTCGGTACGGATTCACATTCTGGAGCAGGGTTTGACGTGTTTGGAATTTCCACTATGAACTCCGCTTCGAACCATTGGTCGCGATCTGTCCAGTGTCCGTTATTTCTCAATAATCGGACGTAGTGTTCTGTACCATTCAGGTTATTTGGCTCTCCTGTGCTCCAGTTGTAATAACTGCAAGGATTTCCAAATACATCGGAATAGTTACCTTCACTATTTTCATCAGTCAATCCAATCCAGACATAGTCTGCCATGATTGAACTTCTGATAAATTCGTTTTCAGCAGCATTGTCTACAATGGCCAAATGGCCGCCGTAAGATTGGGCTGCTGCGTTGGCTTCATGCCAGGTAAAGTTGTTTGTGTTAGAGCAATAGTACGAACTATTGTTGTGCTCTCCCAGATAAATAAAATTATCTAAGTTTGCGTAGCTTACTATTGAGCATAACATCAATAATAAGCAAGTACTAAAAGTTAATAAATGCTTCATGATTAATTTGTTAGTTGAAAAATTTATATTCATTATAAGTGATTTGTGAAAAAATAATTTTGTCGTACTTGTGGAGGAGGGAGTTGAACAAGCAGAGGGAATATAAAATCAGTAGCTATCGGGGGAAGCTAAAAAAGACACTAACATTGAAAAGGAAACTCGCAGAGGGGAAACACATCGACCAAATCCTTATCTTAATTTCGAACTTTTGGAGTCGTTAGACAAAATGTAAGAAATTATAAGGGGGAAATGCTAGAAAAATTATAGGGAGAATTTGTTGTTTCAGATGGTTTCTTTGAGAGGAGAGAAAGGGAGGAGATTTTGAACGTCATAGTTCTTCGTTCTTATCTGATACAAAGGTATGGGGTCTGCATACGAGATGCTTACCTATAAAATTGTATTTTACTGTTATTTAAATAATTTATTTATAATTAACTGTATATCAGGTATTTACACTAAAATAAGAAAGGCGCAACTTACGCTGCGCCTTTCTCCCATGTCTAACAGCCTCTAAATCAAATAGATTAAGTATAACACAAAAAATGATTTAGACTTCCTCACCTTCAAGCATTTAGCTAAAGCCCGCTTCTTTCGTCGTTTAGCGCTGGCTAAATCTTGCAGGCTTGCTGAGCTAGCAGCAATGAGGTTAATTTTTCGTTGTTATCAAGGATTACAATCTACTTTTCACAAACAGGCGAGTCAATCGCTTACGCCCATCCACTTGAACAGTCATACCATATACACCTGCAGAATAAGAGGCAACATCAAAGCCAATCGACTCTTCTGTCAACGCATCAATTCGTACCGTTTCAATCACAGCACCAAGGCTGTTCAATAACTGTATAGTGGCTGCTTTTCCTTCATATTCCTTCAAGTTTACATATACCATTTCCACTGTTGGATTAGGATAAACTGTAAAGTCAAACAGGTCTACGTCAAATTCTACTGTCTTCACATTAGAATATCTGTAAGTACCATTTTCATAAACTTGCTTGAGTCTGTAGTAGTTGATACCAAGGTTTGGACGTACATCGCTATCCTGGTAGTAAATCGCCGCATCTCCTTCCTCATTCAATGATCTCACATCAAATAATGCTTCAAAGTTCAATCCGTCAACAGAACGCTCAACAAGGAAGTAATCGTTCTTGTATTCTGTATTCGTTGCCCAATTTACTGAAACCTGACGATCGTCTTTCGCAGCATTGAAGAATAAGATTTCAGTAGTTTGTCCTTCCAATCCTGAACTTGTAGTTACCGTGTGGTATTCAGCATATTCTGTACAAACTGATGACCAGCTCTCATCATAAAGGTTCACCTTCACTAAATAACTACCAGATGTCAGGTTATCAACTGTCAAAGGATTCGCACAGTCACCCATACAGCTGTAAACCAATTCCCACTTATCATTAAATATCTGAATAACAGCTACTGGTTCTGAATAACCTCCAATGTTGATTGATCCGTTACCTGTTGTTACTACCGTTCCACAAGGTGTGTTATCACCTGTAGGAACCGGAATGTCAAGACAAACTTCATGTCCACCTGAAAGATTGATGTTGATATCACCAAGGTGTCCATTAGCATTTGGATTCAATACCAGGTTCCAACCATTAGCTGGTTGAGCAAGCAAATCTCCAGAGAACCAACCGCTTGCACCGAATACTAAGTCAGCACCAGTTGCGTTCGCTCCTACTCCAATTTGGAAAGAAGCTCCGAAAGATTCAATTGAAATTGAAGCACCAGCCATTTCATTCGATCCGGTAAGTGTACCAGTAAAGTCGTTGTAGTAATAGAAATCATCATAATTAGTATCCAAGCAGTTGTGTGGCTTATAACCATCTGCATTCGGCTCAGTCGTACGACCAGACAATTCAATCACAAAATCAAAGATACATTCTGGTACCGTCTGGTTAACCCAGCTTCCTGTCAAAGTTGCAGTACCTTCTTCATGCTCTACTAACTGGCTATTCACCAAGTCATAACTAGCATCCATACCTTCAATCTTCAACCATCCCCCGTATGGCAGACCTTCACTTCCACCAGAACAAGCAATTACATTGGTAGCTTCACGCTCAACACAAGTAGTTCCATCATCACATCCATCAGGAATTCCGTCTCCATCAGAGTCAATATTATCATCAGAACCTGCGCAGATATCATTATCATCACATACACCATCACCATCTGAATCACCGCCAAAGTCATCACAAGGATTGCTTGATGGTTCAGTTATTGTAATCTGTATATGCTCATCACACTGCTGAGCCCATGACATATTATATGTTTTCACATAAACATTGTAAGTACCTTCAGGTAAACCAGTAATTGTTTGTGGCTCATTGCTAGACAACATACCACTGTCAAATACAATGGACCAACTTGAGTCATAAACTTTCACAAAAACGATTGGGTAATTGTAACCACTTGTTGTGATTACTCCTCCGTTTTCAGTAATTGTAATGTCATCACAACCACCATTTGAAGGCTCATCCGTATCAAGAATAGTCACTGTTCCCTGATCGTCTCCTATTATACCATTAACTGGTGCGCTTAGGTCGATGTAAAGAACTTCCGTTGCTTCTTCTTCTGAATCGTCTGCGATTGGAACTAGAATTTGAGTACAAAGTTCACCTGCAGCAATAGTTGCTGTTCCTGTAACTGTCCCGTAATCATCTCCAGAAAATGCAGAACCATCGGTAGTTGTGTAATCAACTATTACTTCTTCAGCAGAAGCAAAAGTAAGACAAACATCAACTAGTGCAGAACCAGCTTCTTCGTCAACTGTAACATCAGTGATAAAGATAGAAGGCAATACAGGAGTTCCAGTAATAGTAATCAAATCAGAAGCATCACAAAGCTGAGTCCATGAACTGTCATAAGTCTTCACGTACACATTGTACGATCCTTCTGCTAAACCAGTAACTAGCTGATCTGCATTATCTGTAATCATACCACTATCAAATACGGTATTCCAACTCATGTCATAAATCTTCACAAATACGATTGGGTAGTTGTAACCACTTGTAGTAATAACACCTCCGTTTTCAGTAATGGTAATATCATCACAACCTCCAGCTGGTGCTCCATCTGTATCTAAAATGGTAACAACTCCTTTCGCGTTTGTAATAACAGCACCTGTAGCGTTTCCAATATCAACACTAAACGTTTCTGTTCCTTCAGAGAATTCATCGTCTAGTATTTCAACTTCAACAGTTGTACAAAGTTCACCTGCAAGGATAGTAGCTGTACCGCTAACCGCAGTATAATCAGAACCTTCCAGCGCTAAAACTTCTTGAGTAGTATAGGCAACAGTTACATCTTCATCAGATGTATTCGTTAAGCAAATCTCTAAAGTAGCTGTTCCGTCTTCTTCATTTACTGTTACATCACCAATACTAATTCCAGGTAAGCCAGGAGCTCCACTAATTGTAACTGTCATAGACTCATCACATAGTTGAGACCAATTTGAATCATATGTTTTCACATAAACGTGGTACGTGCCTTCGCCTAGCCCAGTAATTGTTTGTGGTTCATTGTTTGTCAACATGCCACTATCGAATACTACTTCACTCCAGTTGTAATTGAAAATTTTCACAAATACAATCGGATCACTGTAACCAGATGTTGTAATCACACCAGCTGCTTCCGTAATGATGATATCGTCACAACCTCCTGTTGGAACAACTTCACCAGCACAACCACAACCATCTGCAAGAATCACATCGTTAATAGTAGCTGCATCACCATCATCACAAGAAGCACCTGGTGTTGCTGGTAAGCTAGCATCATTATCATCACAATCTTCTACTGCACATACACCGTCGCCATCTGCATCTGCAAATGTTCCGGCACAGTTACAAGCGGCATCGTATACATCTCCTGTTGTACAAGCATCTAAGTCATCACAAGTTGTTCCTGCCAGTGCGGCATCACAACCGTCACAACCATCTGGTGTGCCGTCGCCATCTGCATCTGCATTATCGTCAGAACCTGCACAGATATCATCTGCATCACATACACCGTCGCCATCTGCATCTGCAAATGTTCCGGCACAGTTACAAGCACCATCTTCCTGATCATTAGTAGTACAGTCATCTCCATCATTACATGCAGTTCCTGCAGGGCTACATAACGTAGCATTTACGTTAAAGCTACAAAATTGTGTATTTCCACAAGGATCAGTAATCAAGTATGCGACTTCAGTTGTTCCATCTGGGAAAGCACTTCCTGGTGCAGGACCAGCGATTTGAGTTATTGTAACTCCAGCTTCAAAGCAATTGCTTGTGGCAGTTGGAAGATTCCAGGTAACAATCTCATCAGAAGAGTTGATGTCACCAGGGCAGTTGGTTAATTCTAAAATTGCAGGAATTTGATTTACAGTAACCGTGAAGACACAGCCTTCAAAGTTGAGACAAGAATCAATCGCTGAATAGTTTATGAAAGTCGTTCCGACAGGGAAAGCTCCTCCATTGGCAGGACCTTCATCTGTTCTATTGATGAAAGCATTATTTATGAAGCAATCAGTAGCAGCTGTTGGTTCAGTCCAGCTAACGACAGAAGAACCAGCTCCTGGCAATGCATCTACAACAATATTTTCAACACAGGTAACTTCAAGGTTTGTAGGTACTGCCTCAATAGTTACATCAAATAGGCAAATTTCTTCGTTGCCACAATCATCTGTAAATTTGTAAGCAATTACTGTAGTTCCAATTGGGAAATTGCTTCCTGAAGGTTGTCCCTGAATTTGTTCAGTTACTAATTCGGACGGTTCTCCTGTGCTTGATTCACAAGTTACGTCAATAACAATTTGATAATCATTACAACCTTCAACCTGGAAAGTTGTGGCTGCATCTTCAGAATCATTTTGAATCAACCATTGAGTACCTTCAACAGTAGGTTGAAGATAAGTTTGACCTGCTGCCAGCGTGAAGTAGAATACTTCGGTATTACCATTTAACCAATAAACATTGACTGAACAGTCACCGTTATTTACAAATTCAACATCTACCCCATCACAGGTTAGAGGTTCGGATATTGGGCATTCAAATTCAAAAACTGCCTCTGCCTCCCAATGCTGATCTCTATCCGTCCACTGACCATTGCTTTTCAACAGACGTGTATAATGCTCTATTCCATTGGAGTTATTTGGTTCTCCATAGCTCCAATTATTATAAGAACTACTTCCAGATACCCATGAAAAGATACCTTCATTAACTTCGTCAGTATATCCAATCCAAACATAATCAGCGATTATAGAGTTTCTAATAAATTCATTTTCAGAATAATTATTAACAACTGCCAGGTGAGCCCCGTAAGTTGCTGCTAAATTATTTGCTTCATGCCAGGTAAGATCATTGGTATTAGAACAGAAGTATTTACTATCATCATGTTCTCCCATATAGACCAAACCGGAATATTCATTTGGAATCTGATTACAATCAACACCTCCAGTAAGGGGGCAAGGAATTTCAATAAAAGCCTCCGCTAACCAGTGTTCATCTCTATCAGTCCATTGTCCATTACTTTTCAATAAACGTGTATAGTGTTCTGCTCCATTAGAGTTATTTGGTTCCCCATAGCTCCAATTGGTATAAGACAAAGGACTTCCGTTTGTCCATGAAAAATTCCCTTCACTAGCTTCATCCGTAAGACCGATCCATACATAATCTGCAAGTATTACGTTCTTAATAAAATTATTCTCTTCATAATCACTAACCACAGCCAAATATCCACCATGACTTTCCGCCAATGCTTTAGCTTGATGCCAGGTATAGTTATTGGTTTGACTACAGTAGTACTTACTATTGTTGAACTCCCCCATAAAGACAAGGCCAGCTATTTCATTAGCAGATTGACTACAGTCTACAACTCCGTCACCGCCACCAGAAGTTTCCCCCGGGCCTGTTACAGTTGCATTAATAGCAATTGAACCAGGAATAATTGTTTCATCTGTACAGTTTGTTGAAGCAATAGGCTCCGTCCATGTAGCAGTAGCAGATACAGCTCCTGCTAAAGCAGTAATATTAATATCCTGAGGACAAGTAGCATCAATATTTGGATCATCAATAGCAGCTATTGGCTCTTGATATTCCAAAACAGTAATGATAGCATCACAAGAAGAAGTGAATCCGAATTCATCTTCAATATCAAGTGTAACCACTTGTTGTCCGACATCAGCAGTTGTGAATGAATTTGGAGTAACTGTCACGCTCGTTAACTGAGCAGCACAGCTACCATAAGAACCTTTGTCAATTGTGTTCGTAGGAATCGTGATAGATCCAGACTGAGATAATTGAACAAATACGTTTGGCTTACAACCAGCAATAGGATTTTTTTTATCCGTAATGCTGGTAAATTTATCACCAAATTCTCCACCACTAACAGAAACAGTTCCGTTGATTTCATAAATCAAACCGTCATTGTAGGTATTCCCACCAATATTTCCAGCGGCATTTTGAATTAATGTTCCACAGACAGATAAGTCCATATCACCATTGTTACCGAAAGTGGTATTATTAGTAAATACACCAGCATCAAGAATGCGAAGTGTAGAATTATTTTGAACAGTCCCGTCGTTTACTAAGTTTCCGGAAAGCCCAAGAGTTCCATTATTTAGCAATGTATTATCGTTGTCGAAATTACTACTAAAGTTAACTTGCATTTCACCATCATTGGTAATGGTAGAGCTATTGGTTAAATCACAAGTACACTCGAAATAAGCATCATTGTGGTTTGTCAAATAACCAGAACCGTTGAGAATCAAAGTTGACCCAACGGCTGAGTTTAATGACCCGTAATTATCAAAAGAACCATTGATAGTCAGTGTAGCTACACTTTCAATCACACCATAGTTATTGATAGCTGTTCCACTTACGTTGCTTACGTTTCCAAAATTGGTAACGGCTCCGTAGTTATTGAAAGAACCATCTAGTATCTTCAAGGCACCAGAAGCTGCGTTGTCAATAATACCATAGTTTTCAAGATTGCTGTAACTTTTAAACTCACCATCATTATCAAAAGTGATTGAACCAGCATTGATAAAAAGTTCGTTACTGTTTACCATACCACCCTCAAAATTGATAATAACTCCGATGTTGTAAATCACTGTATTGAACGTCAGTGTTCCACCATTTTGAATGGTGTAATCAATTAGGAAACTACCTTCGTAAATTGGAAAAACACCTCCTTGCGGTGCCCCAGGTACAACAGCAGTAAAACCGGTCGTAGGTACCCCACCCGACCAGTTAGCTCCGTTCGACCAATCCGTATCGACATCCCCCGTCCATACAGAAGTTTGTGCAAGTAAACCTGTTCCTATTAAAAGGAAAAGCAGGGTTGGCAAAAGATGCCAGGCACGTTTAAAATTTTTGTAATAATTTTTCATGAGTACAATTTGTTTAATTTTGAATAGTTAAATAAAAAAAAGGTTTCTAAAGTGCATGTCCTCCGCTCTAGTTATAGTTAGAGATTCAAAAATGCAGCAGTATCGAAAGCCTCAATCAAGCCTAAAGTTGTTCCTTAAGTCCGGGCATAGAAATCCCAGGCTTAATTGCTTACACAACAAAAGCCTCGAAAGAGCAAATGCAATAGTTTACTCAATTGAAGTACGGGGGCGTATCCAATAAAACTTTATAGAATATTTATGAAGTATTTAAACTTCTATTCTAATTGAGCTAAGGAAAAAGGGGGGTAACAAAGGTTTGTGTGAATAACAATGAAATCCTTATCAGAAAATTTGTTGACAAAAGAAAGAGATTCGCAAAAATAAATGCCAATCTCGCAGGCACTATTCATTTCATTGAAGTTGTATAGACTTAGTGTATCAATTACAATGACAAAGATAAGGGCAATAACAATCAGATACTTACCCGAAAAGGACTAATTGTTAATTTATAATTTAATAAATATAAAAAGCCCTCCCAGAAATCCTGAGAGGGCTTATTTATCGTTTAATCGTATTTAAAATCTTACCGTTGAGATACAACGAATAATCTCGTCATACGTTTACTTCCTTCCACTTTGATCGTCATACCATACATTCCTGAAGAATAGGTAGTTACATCAAAAACAATTGGTTGGCTTGATAGCTCATTCACATTCAAAATTTGCATCACCTGCCCAAGGTTATTTACAATCTGAATAGTTGCTGCTTTACCAGCAAACTTTTTCAAATTGACAAATACTTGATTTGCCGTTGGATTCGGATATAATGCAAATACCTCAACATCAATATCAAATACTACCACCTCAACTGCAGAGTACCGATATTCTCCAGTATTGAATACTTCCTTCAACCGATAGAAATTTGCTCCTGTGTTTGGCTCCGCATCTCTATCTTGATAGTGGATCGCATCATTACTATCACTTAAGCTTTCAACGTCTTTGATCGCATTGAAGTCAATTCCATCTATTGAACGCTCTACTACAAAGTAGCTGTTCTTGTATGCTGTATTCGTCGTCCAGTTTAAACTAACCTGACGACCATCCTTAGCGGCATTAAAGAACAAGTATTCCGGCTGAGTAATATTCTCAAGACCTGAACCTTCTGTAACGGTGTGGTACCCCTCTACTTCACAAATCTTTTCCCAATTTGAATTGTAGTTGGTCGCTCTAACAAAATAGGTATCGTTTGGCAAACCAGTAACCGTTTGATTAACAGCACAATCGTTCAAACAATCAAACACAGATGACCAGGAAGAATTAAAGATGTGTACAATTACATTTGCTCCAGTCAATCCAGAAACTGTAATACTTCCAGATCCTGTTGTAACAGAAACATCACAATCATTAGGCACAACTCCTTCACAAGTACAACCATCACCTTGAATTACATCACCTTCTGTTGCAGCATCACCATCATCACAAGTGGCACCAGGTGCTGTTGGAATCGTATTGTCCGCATCATCACAGTCTTCGTTTGCACAAACACCGTCACCATCTGCATCACCGGAATAAGTACCCGCACAGTTACAATCTGCATCGTATACATCATTGTC
>Ga0114957_1002744_pt1 | contig 16449 bp, 15 predicted proteins | sample BantaG_FD_87175 | JGI IMG/M metagenome (GOLD analysis project Ga0114957, IMG submission 87175) | Marine algal microbial communities from Bantry Bay, Ireland - BantryBay_4 metaG | ecosystem: Host-associated > Algae > Red algae > Unclassified | place: Bantry Bay, Ireland | collected 2014-11-21 | reverse complement strand
TAAGTGCTCAAGGCCCTTTCAAGCCTGAATATTACAGATACTAAAATGATTTTTATCGCAAGTGATCACGCAGCTTTTGAAGAGAAAAAAGAAATTCTTAAGTTTTTAGAAAACCAAGGTCTAGAATTTGAAGACCTTGGTACTCACTCTCAAGAAAGTTGCAACTACTCAGACTACGCCATCAAATTAAGTAAAGCAGTTAAGGCCAAAGAAGGCTCTGTTGGAATTTTGATGTGCGCAAGTGGGATAGGTGTTTCACTTGCGGCCAATCGGTTTTCAGGAATTAGGGCCGCAAGGTGCTTGAGTGAAAACGATAGCGAGATGAGTCGAAAACATAATAATGCAAATGTCATCTGTTTAGCTGCACGAATAAGCTCTCTCGAAATGATGACTTCCATGGTGAGCAAATTCTTAAATACAGGCTTTGAGGGTGGCAGGCACGGCCAAAGAGTGAATACTTTCAACGACCTCGGTGAAAAATAATATTCATTGTATCTAACAAATAGTTACGGCCATTTCAAATTCCTGACTAAAACAGTACAATTCCCCACGATTAACTTTATGTCTCATAGAAGAAGGATAAAACATGATAGGGAAGTTACTTAGCGTATTGCTTGTATTTACAGGCTCACTTATGGCCCAAGACACTTGGAATAATCTTAGGATTACAAACCAAAGCGAAGTGGCCGGAATCTTTGAATCAATTCAAAGTAATTATGGACCATTAAAATATAAGGAGTCCTATTTTAGACAAGCCTTTCAGTGGAGCACTGTAAAAGCTAATTATGTTTCTAAAATTACAAACTCTAGTTCAACCTCTGATTTTTATAAAAATATTTCAGAGCTTTTCTCTTCACTTCGTGATGCACACGTAAGTGTAAGTCTTCCAAGTGATTTTACGAAATCACTAGATCTTGAGTTTGCCTTCAGCCAGCGTTCAACTTTTGTAAGTTATGCGGGCGCCGATGCTTTAAGGAAATGTAAGCTTAAAATTGGTGATAAGTTAGTAAAGTTCAATGGACAAAGTCCTAGGGCCTGGAGAGATGCACTTGCTAAGTATTCAACAACAGGAAATGCAAAGACAGACCTTAGATACCTCACAATGTCTTTTACTAGCTTCAAAGAAGCCAGAGGAGTTCCTAAGTCATTTTACCAAGGCGATGTAGCTCACTTTGTTTTAGATAGAGCAGGACAAAAATTTAACTGTGATCTTAAATGGGTTGTTTCTGGATATCCATTAGAGTCGAGAACATTTAATCCTCTTCAAGCAAAAGCAATTCTTAAGAGAAATAACATGATGTCTGGAGATCTTTTTGGATCTAGCTATAGACTTCCAACTGCTTGGGAAAATGTAAAAAGAAAGCTAAGAGCTGGAAACTATATTGGTGGATTGTTTCACCAACTTGTTAACACGCACGCAAAAGAAATCCAAAAAGATGTAAATATTAAACCAGCTGCAAAAGGTATTGGACAAAAGACTCAACTAGGTTCTCCGGTTCCTTTCTTCAAAATGCCAGCAGGGTTTAAGCCACTTAAATATTCTCCTGTCATGAACGAGGTTGTGAAGTCATCAGGTTTATTAGCGGGAACTTTTCCAAGAAAAGGTAGAGTTGCTGGATTCTTAAGAATCCCGAGTTATGTACCACAGGATTTAATCACTTCTTTATTTGCAGTAAGATATGTAATCTCTATCTTAGAGAAAAATACTGACTACTTAGTTATCGATCAAACAAATAACCCTGGTGGTTACGTCGCATTCTCTGACTGGATTATTAACGCTCTTGTTCCAAGTATTGATATCAATAAGCATATGCAATTTCTTGTGAGACCAAATGCTGGTTTTTTAAGAAATTTTGGATCAATTTTAAAATCAATTGAAGAGATCGCAAAAGACCAGACAATTCCGCCGAAACTAAAAAGCATTGTGGCTAAGTTTCAACCACTATTTAAAGAATCTTATGCTAGAACATATGCAGCTTTTCAGTCTCAAGAGTTTTTATCTCGTCCAGTTAACCTTTCAGCTATTAGTTTCTTCATCGAAGCTTATTACTCTTTGAGTGCTGAAGCGATGTTGGCTAATCCAATAAGCCCATTTGCACAGATACTTCAACAAACAGGAATCGATGTCACAAAGAGAGCCGTTTATACAAAGCCTAAATACATGATGATTAACGAGCTTGATTTCTCTGGTGGAGACGCAACTCCGGCAAATCTCCAAGATTACGGCGTAGTTACTCTTGTTGGTGTTAATACATCGGGAGCAGGGGGAAGTGTTGGTGCATTCCAATCTAACCTAAGAAATCCATTTGAATTTAGATTAACAGAAAGCCTTATGTATAGACCTTCTAGAGTAGGACCTCAGAGATTTGTTGAGAACTTAGGTGTCCAACCTGACGTAAATGTTGATCTTACAATCAGAGATTATCAAAATGGCTTCTCAAATTACTTTGAGAGAGTGCTTGCAGCTTTAAGACTTTAGTCTTAGAATTTTCTTCAAGGGAATCTTAAAAATCTACAGGCCAGTGCTTTTGCGCTGGCTTTTTTTATTATGAATCACGAAGAAACGTTTAAATTCAACCAGTATCAAAAAACTTCAGAAGAAGAACTTGATCAAATCAAAAAGATTATTAGCTCTAAACTAGGCTTAGAAAAAAAATCAAAGCGCGGCCGGCCACCTAAAAAGTTATCAGAAAAATATAAGCCAATTGCCATTCGAATTAATCCAGAAGTGCTGGGGAATTTAAAAGATGAAGCATCACAACTGAACATCGGTTATCAAACCTTGATCAATAAAATTTTATCTCAACACGTAGCTTCACGAACAAACGACACTATTCACTAGGGCCATCTTTGAAGGCAAAGTGTCACTTTATCCCTTAATGTAAGAAATGTATTTAGCATTGTAAGATATCACCCCCAAATATTTGGCATGCAGGTTGCATCGTTATATTTCAAACAAAACCATGAAGGATTTGTACTAAATATATCGCTTTCCTAATGAGAGCTAAAAAGGGGAATCAATGAAACTATTAAAATTTAACGCAATCACTCTTTTCTTTATGGCATTTCTTGCAACAGATGCACTCGCACAGCGAGGGGGGCGAGGCGGGGGAAGTTCATCTAGAATTCTGGAGAAAGTTGAAAGGATGAGTGAGAAATTAGCAAGAACAGTTTCTTCTAAAGCGTACAGACTTGATGTTTTAACTCTTAAAAGGCTTGAAAAGCAACTAGAGAGATCTCTCGATATTTTGGGAGTTGTTGGCTCCCCTGGAGGAGGGGGGCATCATGGTGGTGGAAACTATGCTTCTGTGAGCTTAAAGGATGTCGTGTTAGCAATGAATCAGAGCCTTTACTACACTAGTGATAAGAAAAGTATGCTAAGAAAAGTAGCGGAAGTCTCTGGGAATCATGAAATAAAAAAATCAGTAGATATCTGTCAAGGATCAATCAACTGCGCCATAGATTCAATCGCAAGAGCACCAGACTACTCTTTTGATATCGGAGTCGAGTTAGCAAAAGATGTTATTAAGAAAGCATGTCCAGGTTCTGCTTCTTGTCTTCTTGCTGGAGTTAAGGCAACTGAAGATCAGATTCTAATTTCAGATTCGAGATCATGTGAGCAGCTTTACTACAGTAGTGATAAAAAAGCGTGTCTCATGAGAGTTTTAAGTTACTAATAATTAGAAAGTTTAAGCCTCTCTAAAAAAGAGAGGTTTTTTTTTTACATCGCAGATGCATCCCCACGATTTATTTTATCTTTCTGAACTGTCGTTTCATATCTCTTTGAAACTTTCTTGAAAATAGTATCAAGATCAAATTGATTATAAGATTGAGGCTTTCCAAATTGATTTTGATCTTGAACTTGAATGCTGGCCAAGTTTCTTTCAGATCCAGCGTTGAAGTCTCCAAATAAATTTAAAGAGTTTCCTGAGTTGGATGCTGATCTTTTATCACCTCTGACTTTTATTGACCCAGAGTTACTTTGTGAAGCAATGGAGGCTGTAGAATCATTTTTCGTAGCATCACTATTAGAAACTGAAGCAACAGCATTTTGATCGAAAGGTGCACCAGAGCTACCGGCGTTAAAGTTTGCGAGAGCACTTTGATGAGACTTATCCGTCGATTTCTTTAATGTATTCTTTAAATCTGAAAGCTGTTTGTCTGTTTGATTTTTAAGCTTTGCAAGTTCTGCGCTAGAAAGAGTTTTTCCTTGAGCAAGTTTTTTTACGGAGTTAACAAAAATACTTTTTTGAGTTGAAGTTAGGGATGACCCTCCAAGTAAAGAGTTTAATTGGTTTGGGTTGAAGCAGGAATTTGATTCGAGGCAGGCACAAGCTTCATCAATTTGTCCATTAGCACTGACGCAGTTTTCTGGTCCGTTAAAGTTAAGACCCGAGAGATAACTATTTACACATGCTTGATTCCCTTCAGGATCTTGATTGTGAGTTTCTGAACAAGCACACGGAGACCCAGGTAAACAATCTTCGTCTTTTCTTGTTTGCTCAGCATTGGCATATGCTTCTTCTTTTGCAGACTTCATCTTTTTGGCGCGTACTTGACCAAAGTAAACTCCGGCAACACCTGAAGCTGCTGCTAAGTAAATTGCCCAACCATCTAGAATCGGCGTCGTCGCAAAGGCTGCAATGGCAAAGCATCCGGCCATTGTGTAAGATGCAGCTTCAATTCGCTTTGCGTTGCTTTCTTTTACTCCATAGACATTACCCATGGCATATATAGATTGATAAGATTTCATCTCTTCTGGTTGCTCACTTAACTTTTTTTCTTCATCTTTAATCGCTTTCTTGTTCTTTACAATTGCATTAAGAATTAAAGCACCGCCGAGAACTCCACAGAGAATCGTCGCATAGTTTCCTGCTTTAGCAGGGTTGATCATAGTTGCTATATATTTAGCAGCAAGACCACTTCCGATGCCCGCTGTTACACTCGCTTGAGCTTGTGATTTATACAGTGCCATCGGAGAGAAATAGAAAGTTAATGCTAGAACAAATGCTGATATTTTCTTACTCATAAAGAGCCTCTTCGATGTTGTAATAACTTTGTGTTATCTGATAAAAAATAGTGTCTTTATTTTTTCGTGAAATAGTTGGTGATACTGCTTGAAGTGATGAGTTTGAAGAAACAATCTTTATCCCAGCTGGACTTTTTACTATGTCATTGTTCATGAAGCCGAAAGGGTTTGCGCTTGAGCTTGCGAGGTTTCTGGAGCTAGACTTTCTTGATTTTCTACTTTTATTTCTTTGCCCTGAGTTAGTGCTTGCAACTCGACTATCTTGCTTAGAAGTAGCAAGTGCTTCCTTTGATTGAGCCTCCGTCTTTGCTATCTCTGTAAGTAATGCTTGATGTTGAGGGTTTGAAGAGTTGCTCAGTTTATTTTTTACTGACTCTAAAATATGATTTGCACTCTCTTGAATCTGATTACTTTCTGCCTGCGTTAAGTTACTTAAGGAACCTTGACTTAGGTGCGTTAGCCCACTTTGTAGCGATGATTTTACCGTTGGGGAAAGTTTCGCTTTTGAGAGTAAAGAGCTAATACTAGAGTTGAAACAGGATTTTGAAATAAGGCATTGGCAGGTCTTATCGACATTACCGTTCTTGCCGATACAAGACTGTGGGTTTTCTTGATCATAGACTACTTCATTTTTCGTGATGTCACTGTCGACTTTAAGTAGTGATTCATATGCTAGTCTAGTTTCAAGGGCACCCTGCTCTTGCGATTTTTGTTTTCCGTTAAAGAGAAGGCTGGCTCCCCCTGTTGCTGCTATTTTGAGAACGAGGGTTTTCCAGTCAATCCTTGGGGTCGGACCGTTGTCTATCAATTTAGATAGCTTTAAACCAAGAGTGAGAGAGTAACAGGCTGCTCCTGCAATGCTTAAGTTTTTAAAACGCTGATATCCTTTTGCTTTTCGGGTATAGTCCTCTTCTTTAATTAACTCCGCCTGAAGACCCTTATTTTCTATCTCTTCTGAGATAAGCACTTTAGATGCCTTCTTCGATGCAATATAATTGTAACCAAGTACGCCAATAGCACCTACTGCAAGTGCAGTGTCACATACTGCTTCCATGGTTGGAGCAAACTCTTTCTCACAATCAGGCTCGTCATCATTAGCTGCAGAAGACGGGATTTCTGTATTTGCCAAGCCATCAGTCGGGGGCGCAACATCAGTGAAAACAGATGGAGTATCTACCTTTATATCTGGACCCTTACAAGATTTATTAACCTTGCATCTTAAAACTTTATTTTTATACCAACCTTTAGCTAAGTTTTTTACAACCTCTATATTCTTTGGGGTACAGAAGCCCATAATGTCCCCTGCACCAGTCTCTGAATAAGCTGATAGCGAGAACAAAGTAACTATTATAAAAGTAAAAATTTTATTCTTCATATTTAAGGCTTCCTCATGCACCAGTTTAAATTTTAACTCACTTTCTTGACTGAAGAGTGTGATGGAAAGCTAAGTACTAAGAAATACAAAGCTTATCACTCAGTTACCCTAGATGATTGTGCCTGTTTTTTTTGTCAAAAAGCTGTAGGATAGTAATTAGGGGCAACCTGTAAGGAAGTGGAGATTAAGTAGTATGAGAAAATTTTTCAGTGCTTTAATGGCAGTTTATTTCTGTATGAACGTATTTGCAGGAGATGAAGTTAAGTCTTTAACTTTCATAGGTTGTGGAGAACTTGAAGTTAAACTAAAGAGTAATCAATTAAAAAAAGGAATCTCAAAAGAAGATATTCTAAAAGCTCGAAGTTATAATCAAATAGCTAGACATGCACGTTCTCAAGATTGTCATATCGCAGTGAAAAAAATTAATGGTGATGAGTTAGGCGCAGGGACATGTAAGTTTAGTTCTGATGTTTCAGTTTCAACCATTCATCTCAAAAAATATTTGAAAACATTAAACGATAAGAGTAGTTCATGCCAATCAGGAACAGGAGCATGTATTCCAGAGATTATCTATTTATGTGTTGGAACAGTTATTTGTAATAATGATATGGAATTTAAATCAAAAAACCTTCGAGTTTCTTGTTTTAGTGATCAAGGGATTTGTCCACCAGTTCAGGAGTGTTTGAGGGATACAAGTACAGTGTTTGAAACTCAAATTCATAAAGACTTTAAAAATACTTATGATATTCAATTAGAAGCTGCCCCAGACAGTAAACCTGGGTTTGTGATAGGCCGGTAGGGTAAGGTGTTCGTGATGATAAAATTTATTTCTTTGATTTCCTTTTTCTTTTTTAGCCTTTGCTATGGAGGAGTTGTAGAACTTTCAAATGTTTCTAATAAAACAAAAGACTACAAAACCCTCTCCCAAGTCGACATCTCAGTCGGTGGTAAAATGATGCTAAAACAGTACGCCCAAAAAAATAATCTAGGCGACGACATCCTTCTTACATACCACTGCAAAAACGAGAAAAAAGTCTCTTGTAAAATGATCAGAATCGACTCTACAAAGTAGGCGCGTCAATTCAACTCAGATTTGCTTTGCGTCATTAAATAATCGATAAATTCTCGATACCCAAACCTTGACATTAATCCTTTTGATACTACCTTAGTGTGGAGTTTAATTATTAACCAACACTATATAGGAGGCGACATGGCCGTAAGACCGTTGCACGACAGAGTTCTCGTTAAGAGAATCGAAGAGGAAACAAAAACAGCAGGTGGAATCATCATTCCTGATAACCACAAAGAAAAGCCAGCTCAAGGTGAAGTTGTAGCTACTGGAACTGGATACAGACAAGATAATGGTTCTGTTTCAGCTTTAGACGTAAAGGCCGGGGATAAAATCCTTTTTGGTAAGTACTCTGGAACTGAAGTTAAAGTTGAAGGGAACGAATACCTCATCATGAAAGAAGACGATATTTTAGGCGTTTTAGAATAAATCACAATTTAAGGAGAATATATTATGTCAGCTAAAGAATTAAAGTATTCAGAAAGTGCAAGGAACCTCATTCTTAATGGAGTGAACGCTCTTGCAAATGCAGTTAAAGTTACTCTTGGACCTAAGGGAAGAAACGTAGTTATTGAAAAGGCTTTTGGTGCTCCAGCGATCACTAAAGATGGTGTTTCAGTTGCTAAAGAAATTGAATTAGAAAATGCATTTGAAAATATGGGTGCTCAACTTGTAAAAGAAGTAGCTCAAAAAACAAATGATGATGCTGGTGATGGAACAACGACAGCAACAGTACTTGCCCAAGCTATTTATAGAGAAGGTGCAAAACTTGTAGCAGCTGGTCACAATCCAATGGATCTTAAAAAAGGAATTGACCTAGCGACTGGTGCCATTATTAAAGAACTTCAAAAGATGTCTAAAAATATTAGTACTGCTGAAGAGATCGCTCAAGTAGCTTCAATCTCAGCAAATAACGATATGGAAATTGGAGCACTTATCTCTGAAGCAATGGCGAAAGTTGGTAAAGAAGGTGTGATTACAATTGAAGAGTCAAAAACTGCTGAAACAAACTTAGACGTTGTTGAGGGTATGCAATTTGATAGAGGGTACCTTTCTCCATACTTCGTAACGAATACAGAAAAAATGGAAGTGAACTTTGATTCTCCAAACATTCTTCTTACAGACAAGAAAATTTCTTCAATGAAAGAATTTCTTCCTATTCTTGAAAAAACTGCTCAAACAGGTAAACCACTTCTTATTATTGCTGAAGACATTGAGGGTGAAGCTCTTACGACTTTAGTTGTAAATAAGTTAAGAGGAACTTTAAACGTTGCTGCAGTAAAAGCTCCAGGTTTTGGAGACAGAAGAAAAGAAATGTTAAAAGACATTGCTACTTTAACTGGTGCAACTGTTATTTCTGAAGAAGTTGGAATGAGCCTAGAAGCAACTGAACTTGCTCACCTTGGTAGTGCTAAGAAAGTAACTATTGATAAAGAAAATACAGTAGTTGTTGATGGCGTTGGTGATAAGAAAGCAGTTGATGCACGAGTTGACGCTATTAAAGCTCAAATCGAAGAAACAAGTTCTGATTACGACAAAGAAAAACTTCAAGAAAGACTTGCTAAACTTGCTGGTGGTGTTGCGGTTGTTTATGTTGGAGCTCCAACTGAAGCTGAAATGAAAGAAAAGAAAGATAGAGTTGAAGATGCACTAAATGCAACAAGAGCAGCTGTTGAAGAAGGTATCATCGTTGGTGGTGGTGCAGCACTTGTACACGCAGCTAAGTCTCTTGATGCTCTTAAAGCAAGTAACGAAGAGCAAGCTTTTGGGATTAGAATCATTAAAAGATCTGTTCAAGAGCCTTTAAGACAAATTGCTGGAAATGCTGGAATGGAAGGATCAGTTGTTGTAAACAAGATCGTTGAAAACAAGTCAGCAACTTTTGGATACAATGCAAGAGATGATAAATATGAAGACTTAGTTAAAGCTGGGATTATTGATCCTACAAAAGTAACAAGATCAGCTCTTCAAAACGCAGCATCTGTTTCTGGATTGCTTCTCACTACTGAAACTATGGTAGCTGAGCTTCCAAAGAAAGATGAAGGTGGAGCACCAATGGGTGGCGGAATGCCAGGAATGGGTGGAATGCCAGGAATGATGTAATATCATTTTAAAACTGCTTAAGATTTAATCTTATAACTAGGCCCTCAATTGAGGGCCTTTTTTATGGTATGATAGTTTAAAATGAAACCTTTGCTCTTATTACTTTTAACTTCGATCTCATTTGGTGAAGATTCTAAAAATGATCTTTATAATCAAGAAATTCTAGGGATTTTTAATAAGCAGTTTTCAAGAGAGGTTGTTTCCTTTGATATTCAATACAAGAAAAGATCCAAGCTTGTTAAGAAGCTTTATGGACAACGCTCAATTCAATATAAAAGACTAGTCACTTATTACGATAAAGTGAAAAGAAATTTTTATCATACTCAAACGAAATCAACTCAAGAACTTATCGAATTATTCAAAGGCTATAATATAAGTCAGCTTGAACATTTATACCTTGGACTTTCTACTTTTGATAAAATCTATTATTCGAGTGATTACATCCGAACGATGTGGGATAAAAAAAATCTTAAGGTATCAACATCTATCCCTGATGGGTCGCTGGCCAGTGAAATTGCTCAAAGCTATCAAGTTGTTAAAATTTCGAAGAGGTTAAAATTTAAGAAGAATTTTAAGGCTAAAATGCGTGGGGCGATAAACCTTTTGATAGAAAGAAGTCAGGTGAAAACAATTCAAAGCTTAAAAGAAAGCGTTAAAAGTAGTGCCTTTAAAAGAGTTTATGAACCGTATCTTGAAAACTTACTCAAACTTGAGTTAAGTACTAGAAAATACAGCAAAAATCTACCTTAGAACCCTTTGGCATAGCAATGCTTGAATGGTATACCACTAAGAGTCATGAAGATATTATTAACTTTCACCCTCTTATACTCGCTAATGGGATTGGCGAGAAATCCTGTTCCGGCAACAAGGTATGAGCAATTAACGGGTAAGAAAATCTCAAGAGATTCACGGGTAGTTTGGGATCGAGTTTATAATAAAAATAAATTCGTATATGGAAAGTCTCCAGCGAAGTTTCTTTCACAAAACTATCAATATATTCCACCAAAGTCTGAAGTATTAGATCTAGGAATGGGCGAGGGGAGAAACGCTGTTTTTCTTGCACAAAAAGGGCATTCGGTAACCGGTATTGATATCAGTCCGATGGCAGTGAAAAAATCTGGGGTTTTGGCAGATGAGTTTGGAGTCACAGTTAAAGCAATCACGGCCGACTTGAATAAGTATGACTTCCCGGCCAATTCATTTGATTCCATTATTTGCTTTTATTATGTGGATAGGGACTTAATTGAAAGAATGAAAAAGTGGCTTAAACCAAAAGGGATCATCATTTTTGAAGCCTATGGAATCAAACAAAGAAAGCTTGATGGTAAAAAAGCAGATCCTATCTCTTATTACTTAAGAGAAGGTGAGCTACTTTCTATTTTCAAAGATTTTAAAGTTTTAAAATTTGAAGAGCCGGAACATCGAAGTAAATTTACATCTAGTATTATTATTAAAAAAAAGTAGAGGATAAGAATGAAAATCACTTTGTTTTATGAGCAAGTTACAATCTTGGATTACGCATACTTAGATGACCACAAGGGTCCAATGGGGCACTCACAGATTGTGGATGTGGAGTTTACCGGTCAAACAGATGAAGAAGGAATTGTTTACGATTTTTCTTACGCAAAAAAAACGGTTAAAGAAATTATTGATCGAGAGTGTGACCATCGTTTTGTTGTACCAGAAGGAGTCACTCAAATAAATAAAGGGCAAGCTCACTTAAAAGGTGTCTTTGGCTTTGAAGATATTCCTTATGAGTATTGGTGCCCAGTTGAAGGACTGTGTATTTTACCTTATGCACATGTCTCAGATGAAACCTTAACAACTCATCTTGAAACTCTAGTCATGAAAGAAATGCCTAATACAGTAAAGTCAGTTAAGCTTAAACTCAGAAATGAGAAGGGCCGCTCAAAAGAATCATTTTTTCACTACACTCATGGGTTAAAAGATCACTACGGAAATTGTCAGCGATTGATTCATGGGCATAGAAGTACTGTTGAAGTTTACCTAAACTCTAAGCGCGATAGTGAAATTGAGTCTTATTTAGCAACCGATTTATTCTCTTCAAATATTCATTTTTGCTACTGGGAAAACATTGTGAATAAAACTGAAGTGAGTGAGTGGTTTCAAGATTCAGAGAAATCCTTAGGAAGACTCACGCCAGGGAAGAAAGTTGAGATCAAATATACTTCATCTCAAGGAGAGTTTAGAGGACTTATTCCTTCTGAAATTATTTATGTCATGCCAATGGAGACAACTGTTGAGAACTTATCAATCCATTTTGCTCAACTGATCAAGCAAGACTTTGCAGCGGGAGACCAAGTGATGGTTAGGGCATTTGAAGGGATCGGAAAAGGTTCTAAAACAACGATTTAAACAGGATATATGCATTGTTTATTAGTTCTGGAAGAGCTCTCTTGAATGAAGTACTATTTAATCATGTTGAATGTTGCAAAAATAGATGATCTGAACGAAACCAGAGAACAACTTCTTAAAAGTGTGAGAGGTGAAGATCAAAAAGAGCAAATTCGCTCAGTTGAAGAAGCAGCTGTCATTTATAAGTTTATCGGAGACCTTACTGATTATTTCACAAAGTTTCTGGCCTCGCATTCAAACTTTTCAACATTGTTTTATCAAGATTTTGGTTCATTAAAGGACTTTCAAGACGAGAAGATTCTTATAAATAAAGTATTTAAAGATGATGAACTCTTTGATGACTGTGATGAATTCTTACTTTCAATTCAAGGTGAATCCAGTGATGACTTAATTCGCTCTCATTATGATTTCTTTGAAGTCGTAAAGAATACTTATGTTGAGTCTCATGATGAAACACAAGAGTTTATAAAAGAAAAAACTTCATTAAACACAAAACCAGAAAACTTAAATTGCCAGTGCCAAACTTGTTTAAGTTTGTTTCGAACAAAAGTCCTAGAAGTTGCGGGGAAAGATGTTGAGAACTTAATCAAAGAGCTAGAAGAAAAAATTGATGACCAAATTGTGAACTCAACTGTTGGCAGGATCTCTCAAACATACTCTCATTATGAAAAGAAACTCAGTACTTTGATCAATAAAATGAGATTCAAACTGAGAAAAGGAAGCTATCGAAAGTTCGAAACTTCAGCGATCTCTCGCTTTGGTGAACACTTTAATGCTCAAGGCGCTCAGGCCAAAATCTATAGAGAGAAAGTGAAGGCCTTCCTCTTTAGTGAGCTAGAAGATATTAAACCAGACTTTTTCCAAGAACATGATCTAGATAAGTTTTTTGATAAACTTGCTTTAAGAATCTGGAAAGGACCACATGTTTTAAAGAAAGAGTTTAGACGGCATGTTGAAACGATTCAGCAGTTTAAGAGAAAAGATATCTCTTCTACTATTTTAAAAAACTATCTTGGCCAGTTTTGGGTTTATTCTGAAGCAAGAAAGAAAAATCGGAAAGTTTATTATCACATGGGGCCAACTAACTCAGGTAAGACCTATCATGCTCTCGAAGCCTTAGCGGCATCTGAGAAAGGCTCTTATCTTGCTCCCTTGAGACTTTTAGCAAGTGAAGTCTTTGATACTCTTAATGAAAAAGGTGTTGCAACAAACCTTCTGACAGGAGAAGAGATTGTTGAGGTGCCTCATGCTCAGCATTATTCATCAACAATTGAAATGGCAAGACTAAAAGATGAGTTTGAATGTGTTGTTATAGATGAGATTCAAATGATCACGGATGTTCAAAGAGGTTGGGCCTGGACACGAGCTCTTGTTCATATGAATGCTGATGAAATACATATTTGTGGCGATGCAAGTGCTAAAGATTTAGTTGAAAAAATCTTATCTCTTACAGGTGATGAACTTATTATTAAAGAGTACGAGAGAATGACTGAACTAGTGATAGAAAAAAATCCAGTTCAGTTAAGTGATCTTCAAAAAGGAGATGCTCTCATCGTATTCTCGAGAAGAAATGCTCTTAAAAGAAAAATTGATCTAGAAAAATCAGGACATAAGGTTTCAATCATTTATGGAATGCTAAACCCTGATGTCAGAAGAGAGCAGGCGAGAAGGTTTGATAAAGAAGAAACATCAATCATCGTAAGTACTGACGCTATATCAATGGGAATGAACCTTCCTGTTCGCCGAATTGTTTTCTCTACATTTATAAAGTTTTATAAAAATGCAGAACACCCACTCAGTAAAAGTCATATCAAGCAGATTGCTGGTAGAGCAGGTCGGTTCGGTCGTTTTCCAAAGGGGTATGTAAGCTGGCTTGAAAACCCTGATAATGACAATGGTTACGAAACTCTCATCGATGCTCTTGAAAGTGACCTTGAGTTTTCTAAAGTTTCAATGGTTGGGCCAGACCTTGATCTTTATATGAATGTTAATCAAGCACTGGAAGAGGAGAATCTTCAAAAGTTAAGATTTTCTGAGTTTTTGAGAATATTTTTTACCATCGATTTTGAGAAACCATTTTGCTGTGTTCAGCTTGATGAGATGATTGAGATTGCTGAGATGGTAGAGCAAATTGACCAGAATGCTGGGGGAACAATGGCCCCTCAAGAAATTTTTGGTTTCTCATGTGCTCCTGTAAATCTTGGAAACAGTGATCATGTTCAATATTTTTATAAACTTACTGGGCTGTTTGCAAAAGAGCAAAGTATTGTAAACGACTTTATAGATACAACATCGAATGATATTGATTATCTTGAAACATCTATAAAGTGCATGGAGCTCTATCAATGGTTGGCACGACACTTTCAAAATAAATTTTTTGTTTTTGATCTCAGCCGTTTAAATGAAAATAAATTGGATGCTGTTGAAAAGCTCAACAACCTACTTTCTGAGAAAACCATTAAGTATTATGATCCTCATAAAAGGTATGGGAAAAGAAAATTTCGTCCAAAAGCTTCTAGCAATAAATCTTCATCACGACGAGGTGGGAAAACTGGAAAAAGACAATTTAAAAGAAAAGGCGCTAAGAATTCTTCTCGCTCAAAAACTAGAAGATAAACTCCAGCGAATTGATAATTATACCTATGATGAAATTGAGATTAAGGAAAATCTTGATGTCCCCGGAAGATCGAGTAATATTCGCTTTAGTGATAAAAAAGTAAAATTCCCTAAAAGTTTTCAAGCAAAAGAAAATAGAGCGAGAGCGTTGCATGCTTTTGCAAACCATGAACTACTTGCGCTTGAGTTAATGTGTCGAAGCTTAGTTATCTTGCCAAATACTGAGGAACTCAAAGATTTTAAACAAGACATTGTCGAAACTATTCACGACGAACAAAGGCACTTGCAACTTTATATTAAACGTATCAATGAACTTGGGTATGAATTTGGTGACTTTGGGATTAATGATTTCTTCTGGAAGCATGGAGTGAAAGTCCAAACTCCAGCGCAATACTGTTCGTTTATGTCCTTAACTTTTGAAATGGCAAACTTAGACTTCTCTCACTTCTATGAGCAAAAGTTCAGAGAGGTTGAAGATGACAATAGTACAAAAATAATGAGAGAAGTTTTTAGGGATGAAATTAAACATGTCAAAGTAGGTGTTGATCACTTAGAGCTTTGGAGAGAGAACAATACACTTTGGGACTACTACGCTACAAATCTGATATTCCCACTTACACCAGCAAGGTCTCGAGGAATTAACTATCAAGAAAAATTCAGAAGAACTGTTGGGTTAAATGAAGACTTTATTTCAAATGTCAGTGAGTTTGAAGATGGTTTCGATATTACCAAAAGACGGCCTTAGTGTATTACTTTGATCCCTCAGAAGGGCGTTCAGGTAAAGTTTCGAAAGTAACACCTTTAGAGTTTCTTTATTTTTTTATCAATAATGAAGCTTTATATTCTCACAATAACTATGAGGTAGAATATCGAAAAAATTTAAAAAAAAACTATGGAATCGAAGTTGATGTCAAAACTTATTGTGACCGAACTAAACTTAGTAATTTCTGGTTTCACGATAAAAAGCCTTGGGAGTATGAATTAGGCTCGAAAATTAATTTCACACAATTATTAATAGATCATGAATTTTACTCTCATGAGGTTTCAATCTTGAGAAAAAAGCCATCTCAAGCTTTACAAGGAATATATAAAAGTGAGTTTGGGTTTTCAGGAATGGGGATTAAAAGAGATTTTTCTTTATTAAAATTTCCTCTCGTCTATGAGAGCGAACTTGAGAGAATCTTCGACTTTAGTGTTTCGCGAGTAAAAGGAGTGAATGATTTTATTTATGAGAATGTCGTAGATAAAAATTTTCACTATAAAGGGAGCTCCTTTGATATGAGTGAATACGAAGATATTATTTTATTCTTGATGAAAAAAGGTGTGGATGAGAAAGAGGCATCCAGATTTAAAAAAAGCTTTGATTTTATTAAAAGTAAAATAGAAGTAGATTTCTCTCTTGATTCATTTATTTATAAGACTAAAAGTGGTTTGAAAGTCCATCCAGGATGTGAAGTTAACTTAAGAAAAACAATGGGAAGTATTTTTTATAGAATTTGGAAGAAGTACTTAAGAGACTTTGATAAAGTTAGTTTTAGAGTCGATAAAAAAAAGGTTGAAGGAAACATCATTTCCCCCCTTAACCAGGGTTTTTTGGTCAGTTACCTTGTTTGAGCTAAGTATTTTAAACTATTGGAATAAGTACTATAATAATTAAAGATGAGAAATCTTTTAGGTAAAATTTTTGGTAGAAAAAAATCGTCAAAAGAGTATTTAGACTTTGGCCAAAATACAGAAGTATTTATTCAAGATGGAGAAAATACAGTAGGTCTTGAAACATCACACCAAATTGATTCAATTGAAATTCATCCAGAAGACGAGCCAAACGAAAATAGTGAGTATACACAGGTTGATATTTCAAACATAGGAAAGAAGGAAAAT
>Ga0114957_1002741_pt1 | contig 16456 bp, 23 predicted proteins | sample BantaG_FD_87175 | JGI IMG/M metagenome (GOLD analysis project Ga0114957, IMG submission 87175) | Marine algal microbial communities from Bantry Bay, Ireland - BantryBay_4 metaG | ecosystem: Host-associated > Algae > Red algae > Unclassified | place: Bantry Bay, Ireland | collected 2014-11-21 | reverse complement strand
TCCCCTCCCCCCCCCCCCCCCTTGGCGGCCCCTCCGGCCTTCCCCCCCCCCCCCACCACCTCATGCGGATTTTTTGCATTGTGATCGGCATTCTCAAATACTACCTCTTTGACGCCCATCCTGGGTTGTGGCCGCCCACGTTTCACACTCAGGGTCATTCTATTTACACCAGCCCGAACGCCCCGAACGTCCGAACGCTGAACGGCCATATCAAAATCTCATTGGGCCACGTGGCCTCAACTGGGATGCTTGGCCCATGGAATTTCAATATGGCCGTTCAGCATTTGGACGTTCGAGGCGTTCGGGCTGGTGTCACAGCACTGGAAATCGGGCTCCAGATCAGCCATGTTCATATTTGAGAGCAATCGTCTCACATGTAGGAGACCGATCCGTTGAAGTCTGAATGAAACTATTACGCGCGAGCATGTCGATCCCGAATCCTGGCAACGTTGGCAGCACAGGCTTTCCGAGGATCCAAGCAGCACACTTGTTCCATACTGGGTGGAAAGAAAAGCAACACGTGTGTGGCGGATCTCCAGAGCAGCCTCCTACGGAACACCAAGCGAGTCTCAGCCGAGAATACGCGGTCCGCATTTGGCGCTGTCCCCGCCCAAGGATGGCTGTGGGGTATTCCTAGGTCTCTACACAGCATATCACTGATGCCTTTTTGGGGGACGTCTGTAGCACATCGCATGGGGACACGAGAAACTTGTTTATTGACAAGGAAGGAACGGTATGACTTGGTCATGCGTGAAGATCCGTGCTCACGGTATAGAAAACCAATGGCAACGGGCGCCGTACGCCAAGGTATCGGGTGCACCGGTCCGCAGTGCCCCTGTAGGGTGTCCCCATACGGATCTTCCCAACCGTGCACAACAGACGTCAGACGAACAGCCAAAGAAACAATAGAAGGAGAAAAAGCAACGGGAAGAGCGCTTGAGCGACAGAAATCGACAATCACACGAGGGGCCGGAGAAGGGATGCACTGGTGAGTATATCGACAACGACACAAGCGGCAGGAAAAGGGATGCACTTGTTAGCCCAACGGATCGAGATGACAACCACACGCCCCCATCCACGCCTATGACACGCCACGCCTGAGCCACGACCTGTCCCTCCCTCTCCCGGTCAAAGTGCTCAAAACGGCCGCCTCCCCCATGCACACCCATGTCGCAGCAGTTCTGCTCCTCTATGACGCAGCACCGAGGCCCAATCAAATGTGCAAGCACATGCAGTGGCAAGCAAGCTAGCGGGGGCAGAAATAGGATGGGGCGTAGAGTTAGTCACAGTGACAAGCCACCACCCGAAACGACCTCGCATACCCTCTGAGCAGCCACGTCCCCTCGTACCTGACAACACACACGCAGTGCAGCGGCACCACCCTCTGGTGTCATCAACCGCTTCAACGTAAACGTGCCATTCGTCCGTCGGGAGGTCGCAGACGGGAGTCACGTTGCGAGCAAGATCGAGGCGCGCGGCGGCCTGGGCCCTGGTACCCTAACAGCGCGGACGACTGACAATTGGGATCGGAGCCCGGGTCGCGCCGCGCTGGTGGGAGCGGGCTCGCGAATCTGGTTCGAGCCAGACATAGCCCCCCTTCGAGTCGAAATGATCATTGTGTGCTGCCGGTGCCAAGATTGTGTATGCTGAAGTGCGGATGCCTTCTTGGACGGTGCTTTCCGTGCTGTGCGCTGCAAGCAAAGGACGACAGAAAAAAAAAACTGGTGTAGGAGACGGCTCCCGAACTGAGTCTCGCAGGGGGGACGGTGTTCGTTGACGCGCGCTGGCTTGTCGAACGTAAAGAAAGTTCCTGGCACACCAACTGCTCGTGCGCCCGTGGCGCCATGGACAATGTGCAATGGAGAGTTCAAAAAGAAAGCGCAACCAACAGCAACTTTAACTAGCGCGACCGCGCAGAGCTTTACGTACATGAAGAAGTGGGCATCCACAGATGCACTGGAACAAAAACAACTAGAACAAACCGGCAGCAAGCTGCCACAAGACGCAAGCATTAATGGCAACAGCAGGCCAACATCGGGATGCAGTATCGCCGGACAGAGCCGAGATCGACATCTGGTACATCGGGTGAAGGAGCACCCGACAGGTATTCCCCACCACACATTCACCACTCGTCTGGTCCCTCCACCTCCGCACCGACTTCTTCTTCCCCCTGACCGGCAGCAGCGCCGTCCTCGTCAGAGACCAAGTCGCTGCCTGGTGCCTCGGACTCGGGCGGCGGCAGGGAGCCCATCATCTCGGGGGTCATCGTACGCATCTTGGAGGCTTGACGCGCCCGCGTGCTCAGCTTTGGGCACAGCAGGTACTAGCGGCCTTAGCCGTTTTCCATGCCCGTGATGTCGGCATTGCGCATGGTAAGCCACATGGGGTCGGACTCCTTGACAATGGTGCGACAGTTGGAGGCATTCGCCTTGAATTAAAGTCGCGCCCCGGCACTCGGTTGAACCCTTGGGCCACGAGTCGGGCCTTGTACCGCGTCATCTTGTCCTCCGCGTCGTGCTTGATGCCGAACACAAATCGCGTCTTGACGGCCTTGTGCTTCTTGTCGTTTACCTTAATCTTGGACCAGGTGCCAAGCTTCTTGTGTGCTGCCACCTCCTCCTTGATGGCTTGTTTCCACCGCGGCCAATCAGGGGGAGCACGCGCATCCTTCTCATTTGCAGGCGGCTTGTGCAGGTCGCAGCCCGCCGCATCCGCAGACTTGGTCCCGCTTGCCAGAACCACCCAACGACTCAGTGAGTGGGCCACCAATGTCTGTGTGCACAACTTCGCACTTGGTTGTCGCTGTCGACAAGCAGGGGATCGGCAACTGAACAATCTTGCCGTCTACACACGGCACACACACCGTGCCAATGACGCGCTTAGCGTCTGTCACTGATGACGGCATGCCGTCGACCATTGTGGCCGCCCGCTTGAGGTTCTACAACCCCAAGTGGTTGAAACGATGGTGCCACAGCTCCGCCTACCCAGCTTTGCGCGTGAAAGCCGCGTTAGCCGAAGCCTGGACCGGCGTCACCTTGATCACATACTGCTACAGGTCATTTACCATGCCGACCACCGAAGCCTTGTCGAGCACCCCGCTCCAGCGAACAGAATCCACGTCGCTGAGGATGTAACAGGAGTTGTTGACGAACACCACCGCACCTCAATTGCGTTAGATCGCTTCAACCGACAGCAGGTTGCTGGTGAGGTTCGGAACGAGCACGGCCTCCTCGAGCACCATGCGCGTCTTGGTGTTTCCTGTTCCAACGCCCATGGAGACGTGGCCTTGCCTCTTGATGGGCACCTTATCGCCGTTGGCCAAGGTGACCTCGGCCCCGCTTCCCGCCGTCCGGACGGTGGAGCCCTTATCCCCGGCGGCCATGTGGTTGGTTGCGCCAGAGTCGAGCGTCCAAGTTGATGAACACAGGAAGCTCCCGTGAGCCTTGCTGCTCCCGGTATTGCCAGTAGAAGCAGTGTACGCCAGAGCAGCACCCGCGTGGGGCCCGCCGCCGTAGCCGCCTTCACGACCACCACCGCAGGGCTTGCCCTTTCCCTTGGCCTCTGCCGTCTTCTTCTTGTGGCATTCGCGCTGCATTTGTCCCTTGTCGTTGCAGTAGAAGCACACGACCGACTTCTTCTCTAACGGCTTCTTAGGCGCCGCTGCCGCAAAGGCTTGTGACTTGACACTGCCAAAAGGCTGAGAAACGCCGACAGCAATGCTCCGCTGCTCGACTTGAAGAAGCTTAGCCGTCACGTCCGATACGACGAGCTTCGTGTCCTTGTTTTCCAACACCGTCCTGAGCATCTCGTACTCTGCCGGGAGCCCTTCCAGAAAGCGAAGCGCAAGCGTGTTGTCGTCCACCGGGTTGCCGAGCATGGCGAGCTCGTTCCGGATCATCTTGGCGCGCGACGCAAACTTGATGATGTTTTCGTCGCCGCCCTTCTTCGGGCTGCTCAGATCGTCCATGCGCCGCAGCAGCTGCGCGTTGTCTCGCGCCTCGAACATGACCTTGAGCGCGTCCCACGCCTCTTTGACCGTGTCCACCGCCGTGACCGTGTTGAGATGCACGGGCTTGACCGACATCTGGATGGTCGCCAGCGCCGCCTCGTTCATGGCGTCCCACGCATCGAACACCGAATCGGACTTCTTGTCGTCGGACGAAGATGCAGGTCGGTCCGTCACGACCGCCGCCCACAGCTTCTCCTTCTTGAGCTGCGCACGCTGGTACGCTGCCTACATCTTGTAGTCTTCGTCCAGCTGCGCGAACCGAGGGCCGCCAAAGAAGCCGTGGTCTGCCACGTTGACGACCTCGGCGCCGCACAGAGCCGCACAAACGACGTAGGGAGGAGAACACGTCCGCCCGATGCCGGAATACAACGCGACCCCAGCAACGTCGTCTCGCCAGCGACCGCAGAGAGGACGACGGTTACCACGAGCGACAGATGGGCCCATCAACTGTGAAGTGAGCGATAGCTGGGTGGATGAGTTCCTTTCCTCCAGAGCTGTCTGAGGCGCAAGGCCAGCAGTGTCTTAACCCCTCCGTGTGTCTCTCTCGCCACGTCCTGCCAGGGCACCCCCCGCCAGCGCAGTGCTCCCTCCCTTGGAGGGTACATGATCTCACCACCCTACCAATCGCGACGCCCCTCGAGGAGCCCACGAGAAGTTACCCGATCTCATCTACAAAGTGAGCTGCCCTCGATATACAAGTACAAGTAATTACACCAAACACATACAGCAATGCATGTCAATGGCGCAGCTAAACAAGCCGATGACCCCATGAAGACTGCTGAATCTAGGCAGGCAGTCCGCGGTAACCTCAACGTACCTGCTCGGGCTTGGGGGGCTGCCTCAACACGCGGATGCCCTGGAGATGCTCACCAACGATCTTTCTGGCATGTGCGGGTGGTCGCCGACACGCGCATGCACGCGGTTGGGGCGGGGTGGACTTGTGTCGCTCAATTGTTCGATGGCCACCCAATTGCGGACACCATGGCGTGGTACGACGGGTCCGTTGCACTCGCGCGGATGCGCTGGAAATGGTCACGATCGATCTTTCTGGCATTCGCGGGTGGTCGGCAACCCGCGCATGGAAGCGGTTGGGGCGAAGTGGACTTGTGTCGGCCAATAGTTTGATGGCCACCCAATTGGGGACACCATGGCGTGGTGCAACAGGTCCGTTGCACTCGCGCGGATGTCCTGGGGATAGTCATTATCGATCTCTTTGGCATTTGCGGGTGGTCGCCAACACGCGGTCGCACCCGGTTGCGGCGCGGAACGCTGCGCGTGGAGTGGGAGGGTAGGGCGGCCATCAGGGCAGCAGGGCGGCTGGAGGGGTATCATGGTGACGCGTGGGGTAGCGCGGCTGCTTGCAGGGTGGCGGGGTGGGAAACGCGGGGAGGGGGGGGGACGGTTGCCGGCGACGGCAGCTGAGAACCGACAAACGCGAGCATCATGAGCTTGAGTTATAATCAAGACAGAAAATACAATCAGACAAGGACACCTGCAAGTACTGTTCGTGAAGTGCTCACACATGCTTTGAGAACCAATCCAGCAGGGTTGATTCGCCCAGACGCTGGGGCTGGCAAAAGTCAGAAGAATCGAACGTCACGTGGGGGTTAGAGCAAACCTAACGATGAAGGTCTAACGAAACGTGTCTACATTTTTGCGGCCACGTGTCTATATTCGCTTATTGGTCGACAAAGCACGGTCTCGTCAATGTAACGAGGCCCTAACAAATATCGAAAGCCACAATGAATTCATGTAAGTCCATCTCGCTCCGATAGTCCGGGGGACACAATAGGGGACACATGTTTTATTCGAAGGCAAAAAATGCCACGCCCTTTCTATTCAGGACACAAGGACTATTCTAGACGCCCTCCCATTGGCTGATTGTGTGATAAAAAGGATCCAACACGTGTCCCAGTATCTGTGAGTATGGCAAAAGGCGATCGTGAAAGAATCGCGCGCGCGACCCAGTGCTTGATGCGACGCCTGACCGGACGTTTGACGGAACGCTGGACGGTCCAAGACAGACAGACCGGGCGCGAGTGGACACAACGTATGGCAAAAAAACAGACACTAGAGGGGGAGGCACACTAGTAGCTTTAGTCAGTAGGCCGGACACTTGACACGCGATCCAAAGGAGACGTCAGACGTGGCGTGGTCTGGACGACGCGTGCGCCTGTGACGTTGACAATGTCTTGTGGCCGTGCGACAACTGGCGCCCCCTCGAAACCGGAACCTGTGGTCCAAATTTGTGGATCAGTGGATGTCGGCGCGTGAATCGTCGCACGTTGACCGAGTTGGACGAAAAGACGACCTAGACAGCTGGACCCGGACTGTCAAGCACCTCCCGTACAGTAAACATAGTGCCTCGTGACTGACAGTAAAATGTCAATCCCAGGTTCACCGGTCAAATGTCCTTCGAATGTGACAGGCTCTGGTACGTACGGCATGTGGTGGAGGGTGGGCCATCGCGCCCGATCCTGACGCTAGAGAAGGGCGCATCCAGATACCGCCCCGCCCCATTGGTGTCATGCGAGGGGTGGCGGCAGGCCCGGTTCCCTGCGTTGCCAAACTGACGTATCGGGAGGGGTGCGCGTAGAAACGTCGCTCGACCGCAGCTCAGTCGCATTCTGGCAGTGTGGGGGGGAGAGACAATGTACGATCCCGCACAATCAGCCCCCGGCCGTCGCTCGGTGGGTGGCGACGCTGAGAGACACCGCACTGACAACGACGGTCGGCGCTGGGCGCGGATCACGACAGCCGCGCTCGCCATCGCCGCGCTCGCCACCGCCGCGCTCGCCACCGCCGCGCTCGCGACCGTCGTGCTCTCGACCGTCGTGCTCGCGACCGACGTGCTCGCAACCGACGTGCTCGCGACCGATATCGCCGAGACTGCCGTGCACGGGACGGCCCCGCTTGCGCCTCACACGAGCGCAGCGCTCTCGTGTAGCGGAGGGTGGTCCCATGGAGGGGGGATTACATGAGCATGAGCGGGTGGAAGGGGGACGAGGGAGGGAACGACGATGTCACCACAGCGGCCGCCGCCGCAGCACACGTTGCTACCCTCCTGGAGAAGCGTCGCCGAGCGAAGTCGGTTGGGCGCTTGCAGCGTCCGCGGTATCGTGGCTCGACGCCCGGCAAGGTGCCCAACGAGCCGCGCAACTTTGAGCTCGGCCTGCAGTGCATTCTGCGTGATTATCTTGGCGTGGATGGGCTACCCCCAGTGTATAGCTTGTTGGACTTTGAGCGTCGCTTTCGTGTTCCCATGGCCGTGTTCCTGAAAATCTATCATGCGATTAAGGACTGACCGTTTTGGGTACAGCGCGTGAACGCGACGGGGCGGCCGCAAGCGCATCCTTTGCAGAAGCTGGTGGTTGTGTTCCTCGTGCTTGGGTATGGCGAGTCCTGTGATCGTGCGGAAGAGTATGTGCGGCTGTCTAGTTCAACCATATCCCGCGCAGTGAGCCTCTTTACGGAGTTCATGGGGGACGAGTTTAGCTCCCGCTACCTGCGACCGCCCACCAGGGCGGAAATCGGGATCATCCTCGGCCGCAATGCCGAGCGTGGGCTACCGGGGTGTCTCAGGTCGCTTGACTGTTCGTACTGGCAGTGGTCCGCTTGCCCGAAGGGGCGCGCGGGCACCTACCAGGGCCGCAATGGGCAGCGGTCCAGTGTAATTGAGGCGATCTGTGACGAGGACGCCTGGATATACCACATTTTTTCGGGGAGTCCCGGGAGCCTCAATGACATTAACGTCCTGTATAAATCTCCCTTGTACATAGATGTTATCACTGGCAAATGGCCCCCGCGTGACTTTTCGTTCACTGTGAATGGTAATACTCGTACCTTGCTTTATGGCCTAGTGGACGGCATCTATCCTCGCTTCGCGTTCTTCGTCGCCCCCTATCCCAACCCCTAAACTCGAGAGCAACGGACTTTTAACCGCTTGAAAGAGGCGCTGCGCAACGACGTAGAGCGCCTCTTTGGGATCGTAATGGCCCGGTTCCACATTATGCTGCACCCGCGGAGTTACTGGTCAGTACCGCGCATGGTTCTGAGCACGCAGACGGTTGCCATATGGCACAACATGGTCGTTGAGGCACACCGCGACGGGTTTGTTTTGCGGTCGCGTTCGTCGTGGTACAGGGAAGGCGGCGATGAGCCGGGCGCCGCCGGACCGGCAGGCAACGCCGGACCGGCGGAGTGGACGGCGGCGGAGTTTGCGGGCGCCGGTGCCGGAGTGGGCGCCGGCGCGGGCGCGGGCGCGGGCGCCGCCGATTGCGCTGCTGAAAAGGCGGCCGAACACGGCGCGGGAGGTGTCGCGCCCGGTGCCAGTGCTCCAGCGGTGGCCGGCGCGGGCGAGGACACCCCCGGTGCCGGTGACGGAGCATAGGCCGGCGCCGGCGCGGGCGCAGGCAGTGACGGAGGTGCTGGTGCGGGAGCCGTCGAGGGTGAGGGGCCGACGGCGCGGGATATGCCGCGATAGGAGACAACGGTGGTGGTAAAGGGGCCGGCGGCGGTGGAGGGGCGACCGGCGGGGCCGCTGGCGCGGCCGGTAGCGGCGGTGCTGGTCCGGGACCGGGCGACGGTGGGGGGGCGAACGGCACGGCAGCGGGCGACGGCGCTGAGGGCGGTGGGGCCGACAAGGTTGGTACCGGTGGGCTGGATGATCTTGAGCACACCCCGGGCGTCCCATCCTCTCATAACGAAGCTGCTCTGGTGGCGCCAATGAGCGAGTTTATGCGCATCCTCATGGCAACGGGCGAGGCCAAGTCCGTGGCGGAGCACCAGGCGCTGCGCGATGACCTGTGCGCGCATGATTTCGCGCAGCGGGGCGAGCTGCTGGAGCCGTACGTTGATTGAGCGTTGCTCTTGAGGGTTGTTATTCCATTAATTGCATGACATTTTTTTATCCGGGCATCCTTTTTTTGGTGCTGCGATGACGTCTTGCTTTTTCATGGGAGTGCTTTTAAGTCTTTTACAGTTTTTTGGTGTGTGTGCGGGTGGGTGCATTTTCACTGGTATTGTTTTTTCGGACGTCCCGGAAACTGTTGAGAGTGCGTGTGTTTCCCTGCTCTCTTCTTGCGGCGGTACTCGCGCGAGGCCCCAAGCCGCCCATGGTTGCGATCGTCAGGTGGCGGCCGCCGCCGACGTCTGGCTCTTGTCGAGAGGCGGCCTCCGAGCTTATTCTTGCGACCTTTCGGGGCGCAGCGGCCACGGCTGCCTGTGAGGCGTGACGAGCGCGGCCGCCGCGCCCGTCGATACGGGTGACGCGGCCAAGCATGCGTTGCGCGACTGTCGCGTCGGCGTGGTAAGGCAGCCGCCGCCGTTGCTCGTGTTGGCGGCGGCCGCCGCGGATGTCAAGGATGCAAGGTTGGGGCGGCTGCCGCCCGTGTATTGCGTGTGGGACACCCGCAGCGGACGCGCGTGCGGTACGCGAATGCCGTGCTGGCGTGCCGCGGCAGCCGCCTCTGTTGCTCGTGTTGGCGGCGGCCGCCGCCGTCGTCAAGGTGGCAAGGTCGGGGCGGCTGCCGCACGTGTGTTTGTTTTGGGACGGGTGCGGCGGCCGCGTGCGCGCTGCGCTGCTGCCGTGCTTGCGTGGCGCGGCAGCCGCAACTATTGCTTCTCGTGGCGGCGGCCGCCGCTGTTGCTAGTGCTGGCGGCGGCCGCCGCAGTCGTCATGAACGCAAGGCGTGGGCGGCTGCCGCACGTGTCATGGGTGTCATCATGCCCACATGCTGCACATGAGGTGCGTTCCCTTCGCGGCGGTCGTTCACACTGGCCTCTTCGCGATTGCACATCTGATAGGAAAAAAAAAACCGTGCCCAACGGGGGAAAAAAAACATCTATTGCTATGAGAACACGGCTAGCGCCACTACGACGCCAATCGCTCCCACGCACAAACAGAACATGCGAAACCAACACAGCAACAAAGCGCATACAAAGCATTCCCGTACAAGCATGCACCGGGACCGACACTAAGATGACGTCTGGCGGACCAAGAAAGAAAAAGAACAGAAGAAAACAGACAAAGCAATGGGCAGTCGACCAGTGACTTACACGCTCTCGTCCGTGTCGCTGCTGCTCCCGTCCGAAGAACTGGTGTCGGAATAGGAGCGGTCTCCATACCGCGCAAACGTCTCTTTGAGGTCGGAATCAAACCCATCAAAGCCGCCGCCGTCAGACAGTGAGTCGTCAGACAAAGAAGCCGACGGCTGCGGCCTCTTTCGGCGCTGCTGCGGGCGCCCAAACGGCGGAGGGGTCCGCGCGGGTCCGGTTGTAGAGGCGGCGGCAGCCGCCGGTACTGATAAGGCGGCCGCCGCCGCAGATAGTACGGTGGCAGACGTCGGGGGACCCGCCACGGCCGACCGTGTCGTCGCTTCCGTCAGGTCGACGGTCGTGGACAGCGGCGACGCCATGGCGGCCGTTGCGTTTTTCTGCATAGTAGCCATTGCGCGGTTGCCGCGCAAAGTCAGCGCCGCCTGCCTCGCGGCCGCCGGCGTTCGAGCAGGGGCGGCGGCCGTCGGCGGCGGCCGAGCACGCGTTGCGGCCGCGCCGGATGGCGCCGTCCGCGGCCGTGCGCGCGACGAAGCCGCGGAGGCGCCTGATGCACCCGCGGCGCTCGTCGGCTGTCGTACTGCCGAGCGACTAGCGGCAGCCGCTGCAGGAGCGGCCTTTCGCACCTAGAACGCTGGCGAGGCGGCCTCTGTCGGAGCAACGGGAGCCGCCAACATGACGAAAGCGGGCCTTGTCGTTTCTGCCGGCACTTTGCCTGCCCCGGGAGGACCTAAGTCGCCCGCCAATGAAGAGGTGGCGGCCGATGGTGCCGTCCTTGATGCAAAGGCGGCCGCCGACGATGCACGCTCCGCACTGTCCGAGCCGTTCGCCTTCGACGGCGGAGATGCGCCATCGGTGGTCGCCGGCGGCACGTCTCCGAATGTGCCGCGAGGCGGTCGCCTGTCTGGCACGAGAAAGATGTCGGCGTCATGGTCGACAACGATGACCTTGAACTCGTCCGCCGTCGCTGTCTCCCCCGACGCCGACACGTCATGAACGGGCGACCCACCTCCTGCAGCACCCGCAGGGGGCGGAGGTGCACAGACAGTACCGCCGGCGGCCGACGCCGACGCCGAGACGTCGTCAACGGGCAATTCACCGGACGCAGCACCCTCAGGGGGCGAAGGCGCACCGGCAGTGCCGTCTTCGGCCGCCCTAAATGCCCCACCGGTGGCGGCAGACACCTTGATACCCTCTCGCTCCATCCTCTTCTTCGTCTGGTGTGCCCAGGACGCCACCACCATTGCCCACTCCCGCATAAACGGCTGGCTACAAGCCATCATCATTGTCCACTGCTCTGTGGGGTCATAGAGCTTCTCGACAGCGCTGGCTACTCGGCCAATGATGCGGTCATCCGCGACGGCTTCGACGCCGGCACGCCTGACCGCCTTGTTCCCCATAGAGCGGCCATCCCACGGCTCGTCATCACTGTCGTTGACGTCCACGACCGTCTGTCGGTCGCCCCCTTCGTGGCCAGCGGCCGGATTGGCCGCGGCCGCCGTCGCCAGGTCGCCGTCCGCAGCCTGCTGCTCGGCGGCCTCACCACCGCCATCTACGCCAGCGGCGGCCGCCGCCCTTGCCGTTGCTCGCACCTGCTTGTCCTCGGCTTTCTTCTTCATGGACGCGAAGAAGGCGGCCGCCGACTTGAAGCGGTCCTGGTTCTTTAGCTGCTTCTAATAGTGCGCCCAGGGTCACGACACTTGTTTCTTGCGCCGCTGGGCAGTCCTTCCCTTGGCGACATCGTCGGCGTGATCGTCGCGGATGCGGCCATAAATGTCCGTGCTGCAGTAGAGCCCCTTTGCACAGTTTACCAGGTCGGCGTGGGTCGCGATTCCCGTCGGCTTCGATAGGCGCGCCTGCACCATGCAGCTAGAAATTTCCATCACACCGGCCACCATTTTCGCCCACTGCTTCCTCATCGCGTCAAATCCGCGCTGCTCCCTACCCGCGGCAGCCGGCTTCCCGCGCAGCAGGTCCAGCCAGCCCTTCAGCACACGCCGCCAAAACTCCTTCCCGGACTGGTCGGTCCCTCCAATGGGGTTGATGGCCTCAATCAGCCAGGCCTTGATGAGTGCATCGTTCTCAGCCACGTTCCACGACGCTCCGCGGCCCATGCCAGCTACTGATACGGCCCGCCGAAACGGCAACAGCTCGCTGGTGGAAAGGGGGTCCGACCGTCGAAACGGCGCTTGCCGGAGGGCCACCCGAAGACAGCGGTGCCAGCCCCAGAGTCGCCTCCCGCCTGGCCACCGGGTTCTCCCCCAATCTCCTGGGCGGGCTTGGTGGTCTTTGACGCGGCTGCGGACAGCCCGACGCCCACCGCGGCGGGCTCGCCGGCCGACCTTAGGGCGGCGCGCCGCCCGTCCACCTTGGGGGACTTGTCGGTCGTCGTTCGGGCGGCGCGCCGCCCGTCCACCTCGGAGGACTCGGCTGCCGACGGTCTGGCGGCGCGCCGCCCGTCCACCTCGGCGTGCTTGCTGGCGGCTCGCCGCCCGTCCACCTCGGAGGACTCGGCTGCCGACGGTCTGGCGGCGCGCCGCCCGTCCACCTCGGAGGCCTTGATGGTCTTCGGTCTGGCGGCGCGCCGCCCATCCACCTCGGAGGACTTGGCGGTCATTGTTCTGGCGGCGCGCCGCCTGTCCACCTTGGAGGGCTTAGCGGCCGACGGTCTGGCGGCACGCCGCCCGTCCACCTCGGAGGACTCGGCTGCCGACGGTCTGGCGGCGCGCCGCCCGTCTACCTCGAAGGCTTTGATGGTCATCGGTCGAACGGCGCGCCGCCCATCCACCTCGGAGGACTTGGCGGTCATCGGTCGGGCGGCGCGCCGCCCGTTCAACTCGGAGGGCTTAGCGGCCGACGGTCTGCCCGCACGCCACCCGTCCACCCCGGAGGGCTTAGCGGTCGATTCTCTGGCGGCACGCCGCCAGTCCACCTCTGAGGACTCGGCTGCCGACGGTCTGGCGGCACGCCGCCCTTCTACCTCGAAGGCTTTGATGGTCGTCGGTCGGGCGGCGCGCCGCCCATCCACCTCGGAGGACTTGGCGGTCATCGTTCGGGCGGCGCGCCGCCCGTTCAACTCGGAGGGCTTAGCGGCCGACGGTCTGGCGGCACGCCGCCCGTCCACCTCGGAGGGCTTAGCGGTCGACGGTCTGGCGGCGCGCCGCCCGTCCACCTCGGAGGACCCGGCTGCCGACAGTCAGGCGGCGCGCCGCCCGTCTACCTCTGAGCACTTGGCTGCCGACGGTTTGGTGGCGCGCCGCCCATCCACCTTGGAGGACTCGGCTGCCGACAATCGGGCTGTGCAAAGCCCGTCCACCTCGGCGGGCTTGATCGCGGCGCGCCGCCCGTCCACCTCGGCGGGCTTACTCGCGGCGCGCCGCCCGTCCACCTCGGAGGGCTCGATGGTCGTCGGTCGGGCGGGGCGCCGCCCGTCCACCTTGGAGGACTTGGTGGTGGTCGGTCGGGCGGCGCGCCGCCTGTCCACCGTGGCGCGCTTCGCGGCCGAAGATCGCGCGGCGCGCCGCCCGGTCACCTCGGCGAGCCTGGTGGCCGACAGTCGGGCGGCGCGCCGTCTGCGTACAGCCGCGGTGAAGTCCGTCGATTGCTAGGTGGAAAGGCGGTGCCGTGCAAAACAGGACGCGGGGGACCCGGAGCGCAGCAGCACTTGCACTGACAGTGCGCCAGATGGGGCGCAACAGCGTCCGTCCAGTCCCGCAGGAGCCTCCTATCCTCGTTGTTTCGGAAACGCTGCTGCGTCCGCTGCGCCCGCCGCCGCCTGCTGTAATTCGGCCTCTGCTCCCACCGCATGGCGTCTGCAGCCGCCCCTTTTATAGGAGAGGAGCACCCACCGGGGTCGCCGGATGGTCACACACGCCACGCCCGGCAGCCGGCCTCGCCAGCTCTGCACGGGGCACGCCGCACAGCAGCGACGAACGGCCGCCGCCCACAGACACCGACTGGCGGCCGCCTGCCACTCACCGACCGGCGGCCGCCGCCCGCACCACCGACGGGCGGCCGCCACGCACACCGCCGACGGGCGGCCGCCGAGCACGCTGCCGATGGGCGGCCGCGGCCCACACCAACGACGGGCTGTAGCCGCCCCACACCAACGACGGCCGGCAGCCGCCAGAAAAGCGCGCGCGCGCCACTCGCTTCGACCCGTGCGTGGCCCGGGCGGCCGCCCAGCGCGTACCGGCACGGCAGCCACGCCCACGAAAGAAGAGGCCGGGGTGCGGAGGGGAGGAGCGACGCGGGCAAGGGGACGGGGGGACGGGGTAGGAGGAGGTTATCCACAGTTCCAACAAAGCGCGAAAAAAAGCACGCGCCGGAGAGCATACCCGAGAACGGCACCACTGCGTACCGGCGGCCGTTGGGGTCAGGGCCACCGCGAAAAATGCGAGCGCAAAGAAAGTGCGCGCACGACAGAGAGCCGCGTCGCAGACGTCGGCGGTTGCACAGTTCTCACGGAACCGTCCACCAGAGCGCTTGCACCGCTTCGCAGAAGCAGGACGCCACTGCGCACTCCGACAACAACCAGCGAGCGCGCATGGGCACGCTGCACCACGGCGGCAACTCCACACACCCCCTCCGGGACACAAGGCAGGGGGTGGCCCGCGCGGGGCCGCACCCAATCCTGAGCGGAGGGTGACTGCCAGCACGTCGCCGTCCTCTGTCTGTGGCGCACGAGATCGGAGACGGAAAATTGTTGGAGGGCGCGTGCTGAGAGAGGGGGAGTGCTAAATGAGTCGCCGTCTAGCGGCCCGAACGCTCGCGGCAGGCCCTCAGAGGCAGCCACCCGCGCTCCGCGCGCCCCTCGCAGCTCGCCGCCGACGATGCGTGGCGCGACGGCTGCCGAGCGGGCGTCGGCCTGAACAGCTCACGCCGACACGGCCGACAGAAGGCAAGAAGCACGTGGACGTGCGTCCCATCCCGCAGCCATTTCGTGCGTAGCGTGCGTGCTCGCGTGCGGCCGACGAGCCGTGGATGGAACGTGTGCCACAAGAGAGGTTAACAAAACGGGTCAGCCCTGGTGCAGAGAAATCGCCGCCAGTGTCGCCCTGAATAGCCAATCAAACGGTAGTCCGCTGGATGCGCGAGTTCTCCAGAAATCGGGTTGCTGACAGAGGCTCGCCTGCACCAGTAAACTTTCGCCGTTCTGGTGACTTTGCGGTTGCCACAGCCATGCAATTCTGGCCAAGCCACCTCACCATGATCGTGTCGACAGCTTCCGTCTGACCTGTGATTAGTAACCACCGCCATCTGCCACTGACGGTCACCGGCCGCCTGAAGTGGCGGGGGCACCTGGCGAGTACCCCACCACGGGGCTGTGTTTCGCTGCCGGGGGGATGGTACATGCACACATCCTCGCCGCAGCGGCACGCAGCGGCCCTACGGGCCGCGTCCGGCGCGACACGCGCCGCGGGCATCGCGGCCACGACTCGTTGCGCGGGCCCAACGCGAGGTAGACGCCTGGAAAGACGCCACGCGGTCAATTCCTGTCTGCAGACTGCATGCCTCTGTTTTGCCTCGTCAGGTCGACCCGTGCCTGACGAGGGAGTCCTTCGAGACAGGCCCTGCCGAAGAGGATCACACAACGGGGGTCACCACCGAGGTCGCACCCAGCCGGGAGGGGTCGTGCCGGGGATGCACAACGCTCGCACACTGCCCTGGAGGGGGGGTGGCGCGGGAGCACCGCCACGCTCGCACTGGTTGCCGGTGCGGCCCGCCCGGCAGGTGGGGCGCAACGCATTGCTTGGCGCCTTTGCGCTTGCCTCTCCGCTGTCCTCGGGCTGCCGCCAAGACGAAAACTGGCGGTCCACCCACTTTCCTCATGGTCACTCCTCAGTCGTGACACTCGAGCTTTTCTGGATGACTGATAATCGCACGTGCATCGCGGCGACCCGCGATGAGCGATGCCACTCCGAAGACCGTGGTCTGAGTCCTCCATTCATCGTTCGCCAGGCACACGACACTCGTCCAGCGAGGATCACACGAGTGCTGGTCGAACATCACAGCGATCACTGTTGACATGGGGCTCTCATGCGTCACGGTTGAGGCTGCAAGAGCATACGTTGAGCACTCCTGTGTGTACCTCACGCTTGCATGTTACGCGACAGCACTATTGGCTCAATTTTCTCCATCACTGCACAGAAAGACGGATGCTCGTCCTTATTTAATCCTAGCCACAAAATCGAGGAATTCACAGTATAGGCCTGCGGCCCGATTTGCTCACGCAGCTACGTCAATTCTGGAGGTCGGCGTGACGCGAAGTTGGGATCGTCCCCCAGTGATCATCAGATCAAGTGGAGGAACTCCCCAGGGTTTTCCGGTGGACCGTCCTGGCCTAATCTCAAACGTAGAATAGGATAGGGCGAGATCTATGACGCAAGACCG
>Ga0114957_1002740_pt1 | contig 16457 bp, 10 predicted proteins | sample BantaG_FD_87175 | JGI IMG/M metagenome (GOLD analysis project Ga0114957, IMG submission 87175) | Marine algal microbial communities from Bantry Bay, Ireland - BantryBay_4 metaG | ecosystem: Host-associated > Algae > Red algae > Unclassified | place: Bantry Bay, Ireland | collected 2014-11-21 | reverse complement strand
TTTGTATTAAACCACCGTGGGTCCGGGGTCGCCGTCGTGGGCACCACCCGGCTCCCCATCGGATGCCCTTCAACAAAAGGTCTTCTTCCTCGCCGCGACGGCGATAGAACTCGCTTTATTGCTCGGCTACGGTCGGTCTCAGTACACTGGTAATTGAACTAACGTTATTAATACCACAGTCACCCCCCTGCTCATGCTCCCTATCTTCCCCCAAGCCCCCGCTCCGCTCGTACCCATCATCCTCCTCGTTCTCTCCAAGGCCACGTCGGGCGGCAGCAGCGTCACGACGATGTTGGGCACCAGGGCTCACACGCCGACCGCCTCCCGTCCCCCCCGTCATCCCCACCCCGCAACGGCCATCATCTTGGTCGCTCTGCACTCCCTCCTTTGCGCCTGTGGAGACAGTGTCGTCAGTAGAAAGATCCGTGGCTCCGAAATCGGCCCCTTCGCTGGCGCCCCTACCCGGCGCGCCACCTCCATTTCCGGCCACTGCGCCGCCGCCGCCTTCTGCAGCGGCACGAAGGGCGGACGTATGTCCAGCAGGACCATCGAAGTACGTCGCGCCGACCGCCATTTGCGACGGGTGGGCGTCACCGATGTCGGCCAGGTCGGCCGCGGGCATGCCGGCGGCCCGGTCATAGAAGTCATACCGGGACGCGGCGGCGTCGATAAGACACATGGCGTTGGCGACACGCGCATCCGTGGGTAGCCACGCCCGTAACGGGCTCACCTCCACGACTCACCGCCGAAACGAGCTGGCGTTCACATTCTGCTTGCGCTTATACCGGCATGCGTAGCCTATCAGCTCGTTCCGAGCCATACTGGCAAAGAGGATGTAGTGTTCGACCGTGACGACAACGTACTCGCCACAACCTGGTCCCTGCTGCTTGAAAATGAGGTAAAGCGCCTCAATGGACTCAGAAACGGCCTGGGCCATATAAAGGATGGTCTTTGGCCCCTTGCCAGACGCTTCTAACTCGTTTCCGAGAAGCCACAAATGGTCGTCACCTTGTCAATAACGGGGGACGAGCTCCAAAGGATCCCGAAACGGGGGAAGGCACCACAGCTTATACTTGCTTGTGGGGTGGGGGATGATCAGGTTCAGTGGCACGGTGACCTTCTTGGGCTTGGCCTTGCAGCCCGAATTGCTTTCGGCCTTGAACGTGGGGAGCAGGCGTTTGCTGTGCCCGTACGTCTCTGCCGCGGCCGCATTGCTCCGCGCATGCGCTGAAATGTCTCGTATCAAACCTTCATGGCCCGAGTAGGGTGTGCGAGCACCTCCGAGGTGGTTTTTGTGTGCGCTGCCAATGTCAAGGGCGCCTCCTGCGCCTCGACCCTTACAAGGTCCATCCCCGAGTTGTTCTTAGCCGCGACTGTCAGCTTCTCTGCTACGGAGCGCATAGACAATGGCACCTTCACCTCCGTCTTGACGACCCTCTCGTCCTTGATTGGACTGTTTTGGGCGGGCTTGTAGTTGTCGCGCAGCTTGAAGATGGCGCAGACCGTCTGTTCCTGGCCAACGCCCTGCGTGTCCAACGCTTGCCAAAGCCAGCTCAAGTCATCACAAAGGCGCTGCCACTCCTGGGCCGCATAAGCCAGTTCCATTCACATCGACTGCATACCGTCAATGACGGCGTTGAAAAGCGCCGCGTGCGCTAACGTCATGGGCGTACTCTTGGCGGTGGGCGGGTTTTTTCCACTCGCAGCCGTATTCCGGACTGCCACTGCGTCAGCAGTTGGCGGTGTCGCACGTGCGGCGAGCATAGCCGCCACCGTTACAACCTTAGTAGCGACAGCCGCACTACAGGCCTTTGCCTTCTTCGGAAGCGGCGCTTTCTTGGTGGCCTCCCCCGAACTTTTACGCGTCGCCGAGCGCAATAACGCGCTATGTGTTCTCGGGGTGAGGCCTGGGCGCCGGGGTGGTGGGATAATACCCGGTGCCCGAAGAGCCGGCCGGGCGCCGCGGGGGCAGAGAGAGCGCAGCGCTAGCACCACCGACATTGACGTCCATCTGCGGTGGAGGCTGCGTACCAGGTGGGGGTGCCGCCAGTCCAGACGACCTCGTGGCCAGTGACGGAGTTTGCGAGCCGGCATGCCCCACTGGCACCGCCGACAGGGCGACACACGAATAGGACGACAAGAGATGTGGTCGAAGCACTGCAGCAGATACGGCTCGCGTCGGGCCTGCAGTAGCTACAGCGCCAGAGAGAGAGGCCGTTGGCGATGCCACTGGTTTTAGGTACTTGACGGGCGGGGGAGACACAGGTGGCCGTGAATGCCTCTTCGAGTAGCGCGCGTGCTCCGGCCGGGGGACGACAATGCGTCCACGAGAGTCGAACCGCCGAGACGCAACAGCGGGCGCGAGCAGATTGGTCTCTATGTTATCTGCTGTAGCACCTCAGATGGGAGAGAAACCTCAAGAGGAGGGAAGTAGCGGCCGTCTGGGCTGCTCGCGCGACACCCGCAATGGGACTCGAGGTCCGGGAAGTCGGGCCGATCGAAACGCCAAGACATGAAGACACGGTTTACTTGCCGGCGACGACGGTGCCCACCGTTGTGGCCCTTTGTTCTAACAGGGCGGAACCCGTTGCCCAAGCTCAACTCCTCAAATGGGATTGACCTGGACCGTCGCCAACCAATACAGATAACTCCCTCCATGCATGCTAAGTCCCCTGAGGCGAATATTTCAGACGAGGGGGAGGGACCGCTTCACGCGTAACGCGCTGCACCCGCCGCCAGCCGCGTGGCGCCCGGTCGGCTGTCGCCTGCCGCGCCCCCTCGGGCGCGGCAGCCCAGCCCCCCCCGGGGGCCCGCGTGTCGCAGTGTAATGGTCGGGTACTCCGCTCCGGTGGATCGGGCCGGTTCGCGGACGGGCCTGTCGTCCCTGTTCCCGCGTCGCCATCCCGCTTGCAACTCCCGCCGCTGTCGTCGCCCTCCCCCGCCGCCTGTCGCGCTTTCGGTGCCCCTGCCGATAACGCGTCGGCCCCCTCATCTCATTGAGGGCCCCGTAGTACTATAGCTGCCAAGTACGTCCCAGTTCGGGGCTTGAGGCTGCTCTGGAAGTTGGTCAGGGCCTGCGACTGGGGAGTCATATGGGCCACGGGCTCCGCTGCATTGTCGGCCGGAGAGGGCGCTGAGAAACCGTCACCGGCCACCTTACCGTCGGCGGTGCCTTTGTCAGCCACACGATCAAACGCCTGCTGGGACGTCCCCCAAAACGACGCACACGCGTCTCGGCCGCGCGTGCCCATGGCATCGGGCGCCGACGCCGTTGCAAGAGATGGAGCACCCATGACGGGCGCGCGCCACGGCTGCGTGGGCGCCGTAGCTACAGTCAGCGAGACCGGCTTGCCGACGCCACGCCAGGCAACGACAGGTAGACTCTCACGCCACGAGCTCGTCCGCCCTGCGTCTTGCGCGGGCGAAGGACAGGAGGTCTGCCACGGCTCTACCACGCCAGAAGCCGGCGGACCACTCTCGGGGACGTCGTCATCCACATCAATGGAAGGGACTAGAGCAACCGGCGACTTGGGTAGCGGCGGTGAAACCGGCGCCGTCACTCTGGATCCAGCCGCTTACCTCGGGCATACTGTCAGCTGAGCGGCAGCAGCAGCGAATCTTGCGGCCTGCTTTCACGCCTCCTTATCTGCCGAGGCAGCTGTTGCTCGCTCTGCAGACAGCATCTGCATCCGTGCTGCGCCACGGTCGTTACGCTCAGCACTGCCGGAAGCCCCACGGCTTCGCCGCGAGCTACCGCCCATGTTAAACCGTCCAAGGGAGAGAACAAAAAGTGTCCGACGGCGACTCGAGAGAAAGTAAAGCGGAGAGGGGGATGAAAGAGTGGTCAAGATAAGTCCCTTTGGGCAACCTATGAGTCGAGAGCGGTGGCAGCTAGGTGGAGGTCCGCGTCGCGGCCGCCAGGTGGCGGGAGGCCTGCGGTTGCGGCACTATATACTCTGACATAGGAGCACCGAGGTCATATGAACCAACAGACGCGGCCTGATGTGTCTCCAGCCGACCACGGGCGACTCGGAAGCAGCTGCTCGTTGGTTTCTCGACAGCGCACACAGATACAGAGCTTCCTTCCCCGCGTTGACGGCAATCACCTCCGAATATGGACGATCAATAGCGCGCGTTTCCGACCTCGCTTCAGCACCGGGACAAGGACGCCGAAAACAGGCGAGGTTGCAGCTGGCAAAAAGGCTGGTTGACAGTTAAGCACCGCCGCAGGCAGAATCGCCTACCCGCCGCCAGAGATCGGAATTCAACGCGGGATGAGTGCACTCAAACTGAGCGAATGGCATATTCGTGCCTCACTTGATACTCCTGAGGATCAAATCGGGGAACAAGACAGCCTCGAAAACGTAAGAGCAAAAGCGGTGACGCAGCACTCCCACAAGCAACACCCCGACCAGGGGTGGTGCTCATGGAAGCGCTGCGTCGTACCGGAGGCTGCGCCACCGCCTGCTAGCCGGTACCGCCCACTGCTTTCATAACCTCAAGCGGTGTCTGCACAAGCCCCACCCCCCCGCTGGTGGGCGTCCCCAAAGGGGGGAGGGGGCCTTATACAGGCACCCAACAGGCTGACAACAGCGAGGTACGCATCCACACCCCCCGGCTGCCAGCAACAATGCGAAGGCCCAGCGCGCTGGGGGCTACCGGGGCCCTCCGGCGCCCCTACGTAGGCGCCGGGTCAAACACCAAGACGAGGATGGGTCCTCCCCAAGCGGGTCGGCCCGTCCAATCAGGCAGGAACCGCAACGTCGCGCCGCCCGGCCCACCACCCGGCGGCGCGCAACCCAGCCAATCAGACGCAGAGGGCGGTTCCACCACACCGCCACGGCTCGTCATTGGCGACCGTCAAGGGCCTTCATCACGCCGTGCGCGAGGTTGACGCCATGGCTGACAGTGGCAAGAATCGTAGATTCACAATACCACAACCCCCCGAACCGAGCGCACGGCTCACAGCCGACCACCGCGTGCGCACGGGCAGCCCCGCCCCCAGCCCTACACACGGACAGCACCGCCCGGCCCACACACACGGGCGGCCCGACCGGCCGGCAGCAGCGGCCTGGGAAGAAGACGGGCAGGTCCACCCCAGGGCGGACAGCCAGTGAGACAGCCATCGCCGCACAGCGCAGAGGTCCAACCCCCGCAGTGAAGCCGCGCACACAACCACGGCAAAGGGGCATGGTCCCGATTGGTACGCCCGGGGCAGCAGGACACGAACAGGGATGGGGGAAGCTCCCGAAGGAGAAAATGATGCGCAACAGCTCAGGGGGGGAAAGGATGGTACGGTCCCGGATAGTATGTTGAGTAGCTACTGTGGATGAAATCAGGGAACACGACAGGCTCGAAAGAGTAAGAGCAAAAGCGGTGACGCAGCACTCCCACAAGCAACACCCCGACCAGGGGTGGCGCTCATAGAAGCGCTGCGTCGTACCGGAGGCTGCGCCACCGCCTGCTAGCCGGTGCCGCCCACTGCTTTCATACCCTCAAGCGGTGTCTGCACAAGCCCCACCCCCCCGCTCGTGGGCGTCCCCAGAGGGGGGGGGGGGCCTTCGATACGAGATCCGATAGAACGCGGCGCACGGCCGCACGGTAGACATCGGCTTTCTGATTGCCGGCTGCAAGCGTCGTCGCGTCATCGACGTCTCGTCGTGCCTCGATGGCCAGCCTCCTTCCGGAGGGGCGCCGGTCGTCTGCAGTTGTGCTGGAAACATTGCTGCTGGCGACACAGAAACCCGCAAGGACCCGACTGTGGTATTGATGACGCTTGCTCAATGACTTATGTATTGAAGCCGGTGAGGTCAAAGGACGATGGCACCCGTTTGGGCTATCGCGGAATCGTGCCGGTCCGAGCGGGTGTAACCGCCCCGGCGGCGCGAGCCGCGAAGGGGCGCCGATCCGACCCCGTCGGGGTTTGCGGTTGGTCGGTGACGCCCGCGACTGTCAAGCGGCACACACGCGTGCATGTGTGGTCCGTAGCTCACGCGGTGGGCTCGGTCCGGGCTTGCGCTCGAGCGTGCCCGCGCAAACGGTTCGACGCATGTGTGTGCATGATTGTGGCCGAGCGTGGAGGGATAAAATTCGGGTTCGCGGCGGCGTTTCGGCCAACACGTGCTCGGCCATTGTCGTCGTCGTCACATGGTGCCATCTTCGTGGGGGGTTTTCTACCCCGGCAAACCGACGAAAGCCGTGACGTGGTCCGTGGGTGGCGATGGGGGGGTGTGCACTCCGCGGCCGGTTTACACCGTGCCGAGCGCGGGCAGATGGCGGCCGAGCTAGCGGCGCGGAGCCTCCCCGCATCATTATTCACGTGCAAACGTTGCTGCCTAACGGCCCTGCTCGATCCGGGGGCGCGACCGCGAGGCGGGTAGCCTCTGAGTTGAGCTGCAAAGCCGCGGGCAGCGTCGGCGGCACGGGCGGCGTCGGCGGCACGATCGGCGTCGGCGGCACGGCAAGAGCGGGGCACCCGGCAAGGGCTGCAAGATCGGCGGCAAGGGCGACTCGCTCGGCGAGGGTAACACGCAGCGAGGTGGGTGATCACGTGGCTTACGCCGCCGATGTCGGGGCGGCAAAAGTGAATCGCTGCACGGATCCGGAGATTCTGCTTCAGTTTCAACCTCGCGGCTATTACTGCGTGCACGTGGAACCCGTGACGGTAGTGAATGGCAACCCGGTGATCACCGACGAAAGCCTTGATGACGTTTGCGTCCGCAACCGCGCTCGCGCACGCACGCATCGTGCGCACGAGCGATACGGGGAAAAATGAGGTTTTGTCGACGTGTTGTCGGAACTTCAGTCGCCGAACCACGTTGGCGACCGCGTTGCCGAGGTCCATGGGTACCGCTACTTCGGTAATCAAGAGCCCGAGCGCCTAATCTACCAGTTCATGTCGTTTTGCAACGAAGTCTTGCGCTACCACGTGTCCTTGCACCCGTTCCATCGGTTGGTTTGCACCAACGCCCTGTTTTTTGCCTGTGCGAGGGACAGAGACGTTCCAGGCGGAGGCACTAATTTAGCTGCTGGCTGCGCAATTGGCCGAAGGCTGTCCTCCTCACGCGTTTGTTGGCACCGGACCTTGCGGTACCGTGTGGGCACGACGCCTGGTTGAAAAAATTCGTTCATCGCGTCTCGCTGGTGGCGGGCAAGGAGAACGACGCCGTCGATGTCGATCGCCGCCCTCGCATGAGCGAGGTACCGAACTCCTTTCGGCTGGCACTGGTTCCGTCCGACCACCGTCGTGCTGCCGACTGCCGCATCTTCCGCAGTTGCGAGCTACTCCCTACCGTGTGGGCGGCTGGATTTCTCCGTGCGCCACGGACGCTCGACCGTCCCGTTGGCGTCCGCCGATCCCGCAGTGGGAGCCTGTCACAGGGCTTCGGGTGGCGATCCCGGTGGTGGTGTCTTAGCTTGCGGACCCGTTGCGTAACGAGTACAGGTCGGTCTGGCAGTTGGCGTACAGGCAGTACTACTGCAACTTCGTTGCTGCCTGGGTACGCACCCTACAGGTGGACAAGATCTCTTTCCGTTTGGACGAGAAGGTCCTCCGTCACTTCAACGTACTGGAAAATTCCATGTTGCAGGACGCGCCCGACGGTGAGGCAGCGTATACCGTATATGGCAAGATGAACCGGCCGTGGAGGTGTTTCTTTTCAGGGTGGTCATCAAGGACATTGTCAAACGTGACGCTGACTTCTCTGAAGCCCGGCAAGTGCGCGCTTTCTTCAACGCGACCAGAGAGTGTAGTTTCTGTCTACAGCACGTGAACGCGGCTTCCATCAAAATCCAACTCAAGGACGACAAGCCCCACCACGCGCGCACCAGCACGTTCCCTGCCAGCTTCACAAGGCAGTTTGTCCGCCACGCGCAAGGCTCCCGGTCCGTCACGCGTATCAACGACAAGGCTGACGCCGAGTGCGTCACGGCCTCTCAGGAGCTCATGACGGAGCGCGCTCGCGAAGCCGTCGGCCGCATCCCCGCAGACTAGATGTGCACGGCGACGGAAGCAGAGAATACCGCATGCGCTCGTGGTGGGGGCGGCGCCCCAGCTCCCGCGGTGTCGACCGGCGGCGCTACAGCTCCAGCGAGATCGACCGCCCGTGTGGCGGTGACTGAGCGGTCGATTGCGCCAGTGGTGATGCCATGCGCCGCCGCCAGCTGCGCTGATGTGCACGGGGGACACACAAGTCCCCCGACCGACAGGTCGAACGCCCCGGTCAGTGGGCCAACGCCACCGATGGGCCGGGATGGGGGACGAGGGGGGCACACGCCACTGAGCTCTGCTGCACGAGCCTCAACAGGCTTCCTTACCATCGCGACAACGCACGCGTGTCGGACCTTGCTCGACGGCCGGGGCTTTCTGACGTGGCAGCCGTGCTGAAGATGAAGGAAAATGACCTGATCCGCGTCACGCAGAGCTTGGACTTCAAGGGCTCCTTGTTGTGTGGTATCGAGGTGTCACAGAGGGTGCGGGCGACCATGGACGACCGCGGATCGCCATGGCTGGAACACACGTCCTTTCACCTTCCCGGGCAGCTGGCTGTCCGCCGCGTGGGTCGCGTGCGCGCAGTCGTAAAGCGCAGCGATGGGGACCACGCACTCCTTGCCAGATGCAGCCGACGGCGGTTGACAAGGACTGTTCTTTGCAGGCTCGCGGCTGCACGCGTCCTCAATGGCAAGTTGCCGAGAACGCTACCGAGACAACGTTTTTCTCAGTGCCCATCTCGAGCGAGAACCAGATGGTATACGTAGTGCAGGACTTTGCCACGCTTGCTGTAAGAAGCGGTATGGACCAACCACCTGCTAGCCTGCTTGCCGACGTGGATGAGCAGCTTTCTATGCGCTACTTCCTCAAAGTGTTTTGTGCGTTGGACGATTGATTTGATGCCCACGGTGTCTCTCTCTGTTGCTGGGTTTGGGCCACTTCACGTGTACTGATGTGCAGGGGCAACAATGGCAGGATGACAATTCTTGTTCGACTTGCTGATACAACCGTGCGGCGACACAAGTCGTCCAGCTTCTCCCCAAGCGTCTCCAGTTGTCCCAGTAGACCATGGGACTAAATGTGACACAAGACGAGAACAGCGCACCTTTTCATCGCACCACAATCGCAACAGGTCGGCGCGAGGAACCCACCCGACTCGTCGACCCACCCTAATCTGTTCGTGTACGACCCAGCTGCGAAGGGCCGCCCGCAAGTTCTGCTTTCCCTCTATCTCCTCGTAGAATACCACTAGGTCCTGAGCCATGTCGTCTGGGTCCACCCACAGCAAGACACATGAGCAGACGAGGTGAAGCTTTAGGGCCTCACTCGAACGCTCCAGAAAGCACGAATCGTTTGAAGCGATGGGATAATGATGGCAGAGGATGTCAATCAGCGCGTCAGTGATGTCACACACCCGCACCCTGCAGTCAGGACACCTGCGGAACTCCATAACTTGGTATACGCAAGGGAGGGGATAGTTAGACGACAGGCCCCCGAGATTGGGATGGTGGCGGTGGGTAGGGCCGGGTTCAATGATCGTGCTGTCGGTGGGGTCGAGAGCAAGCCGTCGCGGCTAAGTCAAGCGCTGACCGACCAGGCTTACTCGCAAACATCACAGTAAGCCGAGGCCCGGATCACAGAAACCACGCTGCACGGACTATATCATGTACGTGGCCCAATGAAGCAGCGCAAGATCCTAGTAGCATAGCCACGAGTGCGCAAGAGCAGAGCACCAGACCACTGTCCGTATACTGCGAAATCTTCATCCACAGATGTCCTCCGATGACTGCTCGAAACAGCCATCCGAACCCCCAGCCAGAGCAATCCTCGACGATCCGATGAGCCCCGATGAGGGTCCGAAGACTTTCGACCCAATGCTGATGATGGCGCCGTATCGGCCCCGACGATCGCTCGCCCGCATCATCATCGCAGGTGCCGTTTCGATCTCCATGCCATAGGGGCCAATCACAGGGCGTTTACGCACCCCGTTTTGCTTGCATGCACAATTCAATGTGAGCGAGCGAATCTGGCGCTTGTTTTGGGAGCTTGTGGTGGTGAGTCCCTGCGTGGTTGCAGGCACGGTGGCGGATCAAAAAAGGTCGGGGGCTCAACGGCAATCTGGACGGAGGGGGTGGGTGCTCGGACGGTTCCTCGGGCGGGGCTGCGTCTGACAGCGCGCGCGCGGGCCCACTGGCCGCCCCCAGAGTCAGTGGATGGAGGCGCAGCGGCGTGGATGGCCCTTGGGATGGATCATGATGGTCGATGGTTGACGGACGCGTCGATCGTCGCCGAGTCTGGGATGGCGCCTCTGCCGCCCCCGCGGCAGGCGCCGCGCGACGTGCAAACACGGGGCTCTCTGGGGAGGTGCTGCGGGCGCAGGAGCGCGGGGGCAGGTCGAGCCGCGGGCGTCGCCCGGGCCCCGCCCTCATACCTTGAGGCGCGTTGCCGGGGGGCGCCGTGAGCGCCCGCGGCTGGGCCCCGCGCCGCCTGTCGCAGGCGCGCTGCCGCTCCCCGGCCCCGCCGCCACCCCGAGCCGCCGGTGCGCGCCCGGTACCGGCGCCGAGCGGGCACCGGCGAGCCGCTATTTAGCCGTGACGGTGCGTCTGGCGGTGGGGCGGGGCCGGCAGAGACACACGGGGACCCTTTGCCGTCGCGGCGGAGCAAGGTGTGCGCGCTGCGCACCGCGCAGCGGCCGGCGGACAGGTCCTTCCCCCCGTCGCACCGACTCCCCCCCCCTATCCTCCGCCTCCCGTCTGGTTGCTTGGCGGCCACTGCGGTTGCCCCTCTGCGGTCCCTCTTCCTGCCCTTCTGCCTCCCCCCGCCCCCCCCCCCTCGCGCACCATGAAGCGGCCCGGCGCCAAGACGGCGACCTACTGGCGCACCAAGGAGGAGGTGGAAGCAGAGTATGGGGAGTGGTACAAGGAGCCCCGCTACGACCCCGAGTCGGACGCGTACGACGCGGCCGCCTACGAGGCGCTCGTCAAGGAGATTGTCGACAAGGCCGGCCTGACGCAACCCGAGGTTGGCGTGTCGTGGCGGGACCTCACCGCCCGCGTCAACGTCGCGTCGGGCCCCGTGCGGGACACTGTCGGCACGCAGGCGCTCGGGGTGTGGAAGGGCCTCTACCAGACCGCCGTCCGGTCCGTGCGGTGGGGCAAGGCGGCGCGGCTCCCCGAGGCGGAGCGCCACCACACCATCCTGTCGTCCGTGTCGGGCTACGCCCGCCCCGGGGAAATGGTGTTGGTGTTGGCGCCGCCGGGCGGCGGCGCGTCGACGCTCCTCAACCTCCTCGCGCTGCGGCGGGCGGGGCTGTCCTCCACGGCGGGGCAGGTGCTGTACAATGGGGAGGAGATCCCGTGCGCGGACCGGGTGGCCGTCAACCACGTGCTCCGCTTTGTCGGCCAAAAGGACGAGCACTTTGCGCAGCTGTCCGTGCGGCACACGCTCGCCTACGCGGCCGAGTTTAAGCTCCCCGACTTTTACCCCTACGCGCCGGTGCTGCGCCGCCACCGGGTGCTCCTCGTGGCCCGCACCCTCGGCATTGTCAACACCCTCGACACGCCCGTCGGGGATGCCATCCTCCGCGGCGTGAGCGGCGGGGAGAAGAAGCGCGTGACCGTTGGGGAGATGGCGGTGGCGGGCATTGCGGGGTCGGTTGTGGCCATGGACAACTGGTCCAAGGGCCTCGACTCGGCGACGACGCTGGACATTGTGCGGGCCATCCGGGGGTTCACCCGGCGGAGCCAGTCGGTGGTCATCAGCAGCATGCAGCAGCCCCCCGAGGAGGTTTTCAATGAGTTTGACAAGGTACGGCGCGGGTCCTTTTGGCAGTCGGGTGGGGTGCAGGGGGTTTCACTGTGGACCGTTGGGGGTGCCCTCAGACGGGCGCGTTTGTGTGGATGCCCGGTTGCCGTGCCCATTGCTCCCAGACGACGTGCTAACCACCACTCTGTCCTTGCCCTCGTTTGCATTGTACTTGCGTTTTGTGGGTTGCTGTGTTGTGCTGGCTCCGCCGCATCGCCTCTGTGTTGCCCTGTTTGACCCCACAGCTGTGCGTTCTAGACGCGGGCCGCTGCCTCTACTTTGGGCCGACCGACAAGGCGCTTGACTACTTTACGGGCCTCGGCTTTACCAAGCCAACCACCCGCTCCGTCCCCGAACTCATCACGACCGTCAGCGACCCGGCCTTCCAGGGCGACCTCGTGACCCCCGGCTATGAGGACACCGCCCCACGCACCGTCGGCGACTTTGTCGATGCCTTTGCAAAGTCACCCTTTGCCCAAGATGTGACGGCGGCGCTCGACGAGGGCGTCAAGGGCACGCCCCGCCCCGACCTCACCCCCGACCTGCAACGCAAGGTGCGCCGGCAGTCGCTGCAGAGCCCCTTTCGCCAATTCATCATCCTCCTCCGCCGGTCGGTGCAGCTGATTGTGTCCCAGCCCGTCACCTTTATCGTGACGGTCCTCGCCAATGTGGTGTTTGGGCTCGTCCTCGGCAGCATCTTCTTCAACGTCGACATGACCGAGTCGGGCGCCTTTAGCCGCGGTGGGCTGCTCTTCCTCGGCATGCTCTTCCTCGCGTTTGGGGAATTGGGGGGGGTCCCGACCAAGTTTGCGGAACGGACAGTGTTTGCAAAGCAGAGCAGCGGGGCGGGCTTTTACAGTGTCATGCCGTTTGTTGTGTCTGCCTCGTTGGTGGACGCCCTCACCGTCTTTGTCAAGACCGTGTGCTACTCAACGTCCATCTACTTTCTGGCGGGGCTCAACCTCGGCACCTTTGGCGAGCGGTTTGCCTACTACATTGCCGTCCTCTTCTTTCTGTCCCTGTTTGTCTCCACCTATGCGCGGCTGCTGTCGTCCATGGGGAACAAGGATTTGGCCAACGCGCTGGGCGGGGTCGGGCTGATCGTAATGGTCATGTTTTCGGGCTTCCTCGTCCCGTACGACAGCATCCCCAACTTCCTCATCTGGCTCTACTGGGCCTCGCCCGTGCAGTGGGCGTATCACGCACTGCTCATCAATGAGTACACGGGCCTTGACTTTACTTGCTCGCCAGAGGGGTTGGTGCCTTTCAACACGGCCATCCCCGACGCCCTCAAGGTGTGCCCCCCGTCGTTGTCGTCGGGCACTGCGTACGTGGCGGCCAACTTTCAAGCCCGCCTCGGCGGCATGTGGCGGTTGTGGGACATCCTCGTGCTCTTTGGGTTTTACGTGCTTTGCCTCAGCCTGACCATATTCCAGATGGCTCGCCTCAAGCCGCAGGGCTACGCCTACCGCGCGCCTGCCGACGCCATCGACCCGGACGAGCGGTCGGCACCGCGCATGTCCCTCGACGCGCACTTTAGCCGCAACTCGACGACGAGCCTCACCGGCGCGACGGCGGTGACCATTGGGGCGCTGCGGGACAAGTATGGGAGCGGGGCGGGCGGGGCGAGCAAGTCGATCAAGGCCAGCGCGTCGGGCGGCGACGTGGCGATGGCGGCGACCACGTCTTCCAGCTCCTCCCACTCGTCGACGGGCGACGCAGTGGGAGCGGGCAAGCAGTCGACGACGGGCGGTCACGGGGCCGTGCTGACATGGCACAACCTCAACTACACGGTCGATGCCAACGGGGAGCCGAAGCAGCTGTTGAACAACGTGATGGGCTTTGCCGAGCATGGCCGCATGCTGGCGCTCATGGGGAGCTCGGGTGCCGGCAAAACGACGTTGCTTGACGTACTCGCCCAGCGCAAGACGGGGGGTGATGTGGCTGGGGACGTGCTCGTCAACGGGGTCGAGCTGGCGCCGCTGTCCTTTGCCAAGATCTCGGGGTACGTCGAGCAGGCGGACCTCCACGTGCAGGAGGCGACGGTGCGCGAGGCGCTCCAGTTTTCGGCCGCTCTCCGCGGCGGCCGCGACGTCTCCGAGGCCGACCAGGCCGCCCGCGTGGAGGACGCGATGGACAAGCTGCAGCTGCGGTCGGTGCAAGACCAGCTCATCCTGTCGCTCGCGCCCTCGCACCTAAAGAAGCTGACGATTGGCTGCGAGCTGGTCGGCATTGGCAGCGACGCCATCCTCTTCCTCGACGAGCCAACGTCGGGGCTGGACGCCCGCGACGCCCTGTCGGTCATTGCGGGCCTGCGGCTCATTGCCGCCGACCGCGTGGCGGTTGTGTGCACCATCCACCAGCCGTCGCAGGAGCTGTTTGCGTCGTTTGATCGGCTGCTGCTGCTCTCCCGTGGCGGTAACATGGTCTACATGGGGGACCTCAACGCGGCAGAGGGGGAGCCGCTCGAGGGTGTTGCGGGCGGCAAGCTGATGGCCTACTTTCAAGACCACGGGGCAGCGCCGCTGCCGCAAGGCCGCAATCCGGCTGAGCACATGGTGCGTTTGGGGAGCCTGGCGGGTGGGGGGGGGGAGGGAGTGGGAGTGTGCGCGCCGCCGTCGTGGACTGGTCGCGCGTGGGTGGGGATGTGCGGCGGCTATGGCACATGTATTGCGTCGTGACCGCGTGAGCACTCCCATTGACTTGTCTTGCTAACCGCCCGCACGCTCCATATCTCCTGTTTGCTCCCTATGCTTGAATTGTTTCCTGTTCTGGGCGTATCCTCTTCGCCTCTCACAGTTGACGGTTATTGGCGCGGGGACGAGCGGTAGCTCGGAAATCGACTGGAACCGGGTGTGGCTTGACTCGGACGAGCGCAAGGCCATTGAGGGGCGCATCGACGGCTCGGACGGCAAGCCACCGCTCGTGTCGGAGCAGCTGCACGGCCGCGTCCCCGAGGGCGGCAAGCGCGCCGCCAGCCGCCGCCAGCAGCTGCGCTACTGCATTGTGCGCATGTACCGCCGCTTTTGGCGGCTGCCCGCCTACAACTTTACCCGCCTCATGACGATGCTCTTTTTGGCGTGCCTCCTCGGGCTGGCGCTGTTGCAGATTGCGAGCTTTTCCAACGACGACAACACGCAGGAGGCGGCGGGCCTCATCCCTGGCGCGGCCTTCCTCTCCATTCTTCCGGGCATCCTCTCCACCAACAACGCCGTGTCGCCGGCGATTTCCACTCGCGCGGCCATGTATCGCGAGCTGGCCGCGGGGGAGTACGGTGTGTGGGCGTTTTACGTCGCACAAGGGGCGGCCGAGGTGCCCTACGCGGTGCTGACGACCGTTGCGTTTTTGGTTCCGTACAACGCGCTCGTCGGCCTGCCCTGGTCGGCCTTCCCCTTTTACCTGCTCGCGGCCGTGCTCTTCTACACCTTTGCCATCTTCATCGGGCAGGCGATTGCGGCCGTGTCGCCGACCGAGGAGATTGCGCTGACTCTTGCGCCGCTCGTCAACACAATCCTGAATGTCCTCTCTGGCTTCCTCATCAAGCGCGCGGATATCCCATCCTACTGGTACGTGTTGTGTTGCTCACATGGTTGCCTGGGCTCGCTCTTGGGGGCGTGCTTCGATTATCGCTGTGTGCTCGTCCAGTCTGTATTGCCTGGGCAGCTCTCTGACACCGCGCTCTCGTTCGTGTCTCCCTGCCATGCATTGTCTGTCTGCTTAAACCCTCGCATCTACCGCCCCTTGCGCCACTGTCGCCCTCTTTTACCTCTCCAACTCGCACGCGCCTCTCCCGTCCCCCACTGCAGGATATGGCTGTACTGGGCCAACCCGTATGCGTATTTCAATGCCGCGGTACTCCGCAACCTCCTCTCCGACATGACATTCACGTGCCCGCCCGAGGAGCGCCTGATCATCCCGCGCCCAGCCGAGTTTTCGACCTGCACCGCCATCCCCGACGGCGCCAGCTACGTCGACGTGACGCGGCCTTCGGGGGCGCCCGCCTGTGCGGCGTGCCCCATCAACTCGGGGAGCCAAGTGCTGGAGCGCTTCACCGTGATGGACGTGGACAAGTGGATTGGGATTGTCGCGCTGGTCGGCTTCATCGTGCTCGCGCGGGTGGCGACGGCCCTCGCCCTCAAGTTCACTCGCCACATGACGCGGTGAGGGTGACGCGCGGGCCGCCGCAGGCCCAGCGGCGTGTTGCGTTTTTCGGGCAACACCCGGGCCCCTTTTCCTTTCCTCCTGCTTGGTGACTATTTTTTTTGTCTTGCTTGCACTGCGTTTGCTTCTTATGTGGTGATAACTGTCTTTCTGTGTGGCATTTGGGTCCGTCCATGGCAGTGGGCTGCGCCAGAGTACCCACGCGCCGCCTCGGCTCGCCGTTCTTGGACGGCGTCCGCAGCCGCTCACGGCTGTCCCCGGTATGAGCCCCGCTTCCCAATTCAGGCCCATTTACAGCGGACACGGTGTTTGATCGTTCCAGTCTCCTGGCGGACGGCCACCCAGCTGGCGACGCCTCGGACCCGCGCGCTACAGGGGCCCGCGACCACCCGGGTGGTCGTACCCCAGGTCCACCCTCACCCGTGAGTGTGGCGACCGCGGCCGCGGCCGCGGCGGTCAGAGTCAGAGGCGTGCCCGGCCTGGCGGCGGACGCGGCCGGGGG
>Ga0114957_1002739_pt1 | contig 16466 bp, 12 predicted proteins | sample BantaG_FD_87175 | JGI IMG/M metagenome (GOLD analysis project Ga0114957, IMG submission 87175) | Marine algal microbial communities from Bantry Bay, Ireland - BantryBay_4 metaG | ecosystem: Host-associated > Algae > Red algae > Unclassified | place: Bantry Bay, Ireland | collected 2014-11-21 | reverse complement strand
TTTATCTCACAGAATCGCAAGAGTCAATCAAGCTTAGAATTAATAATTCACCGTTGAGTCCACTCCGAAAACTGACGAATTCACCATTATTTTCAAATCCCTTTCTTGAATGCTTTGAGATTGCTCGTAATACTGATGTGATTAGTTCCACCAGCTACGTGATAAAAGCCATGACCAAATTCTATTCCGAAGCGTTTAAATTTCAGTCCAAGGCCAAAAGCAAATCCAGCTGCAGATCTCAACTGCACCAAACTGAGTTCCTTCTTTCGTTGGTGATTATAGCCAAGGCGGATGCGGAAATTTTCACGCTTACCGAAGATGAATTCTCCATTGATGACGAGATGTCTTGCAAGATTGTCAAAGAATACGTTAGCTCTAGAGTCTTCACCTTGATCTTCAGTCAAAAAGAGTGTGCTCTCTTCACTATTAGGATCGTCAAAGGTAATATTCCAACGATGTAGATCGTGATAGATGATAGACCACCTGAAGGGTAGATGCGCTAAGCGCTTGGAGATACCAATTTGTAAATCAAAAGGAAGAAATTCTGACTCTACATTATACTTTGTGACTTGTCGGCCCAGATTTTTAGCAACCAAAGCGATGTTAAACTGTTTGCTCGTATCAGAATAAATCAATCCAACATCTGAGTTCACCCCTAATGAACTGTAGTTTTCTAATCTAGAACTGATGATCATTCCATTGACTCCAACGGTAAGTTTCTCATACAATCTTTTGGATGCCCCTAATACAATAGCTGTTTCGCTTGCTTTAAAAGTGCCTTGCACAGTTCCTAGCACATTAGCAGCCTGAAACTCTCCGTAGTTGATAAACTTGGCACTCCCCGATAGCGTAACATCCCACTTTTTTAAGTAATGTCCGTAGCTAAAAAAGCCTGTGTTGATATCCGCGAGATAAAAGTTATAATTGAAGGAAAGCTCTTGGTGCATACTTGAGTTTAGCGCCGCAGGATTGTTGTAGCCAAGTACGACATCATTATCATCTTGTACTGCGATGACGTGTCCACCTAGACCTGTAACTCTTGCGGAGGAACTCAAATTTAAAAATTCGTATACGTGCTCCCCACCTACTTGAGTGAAGACTTGGTTTGCAACTAATAAAAATGCAATCCAGAGTATATATTTGTTCATTCTATAATTTTAAACTAGGAGTGTGAGAAATTCTGTCAAAATATAATTTCATTCTCAAGTGTACACGGTTTTAAGACTCTTCTCTTTTCCAAGTTGTGGTACAGGTACCAAGATCACAGTCCATCTTTTTAAATATTTTACCATCTTCATCGTAGAGCTCAAGCTTTCCGTCTTCCCTATTACCGTCTATATTTTGTTCGGTAGTCTTGTAGGTTCCCTTAGCTTTTAAGTTTCCGTTTTTATGGTATTCCACGAAAGGACCATTTTCTTCATTTCCTTTAAATTGTACGACCTCTTTGAGTTGCTTATTGTCATGATAAAACTTCCACTCTCCATTCATCATTCCATCTACATACTGCCCTTCTGATTCTAGGATGTTACCATTAAAGTAGCTTTTGTACGGGCCATCATATTGAGCGTTCTTGTATGATTCCATGATCAAGGTGTCTCCGTTTTCATAAAAGAGGATGCGATTACCTTCCAACTTATTATTTTTATACTCAGATTGTTGTTCTACCTTTCCATTTGGGAAGTACTTATAGTGTATTCCTTCTATGAGACCCGTTTCTTTGTCTATATTATAAGACTCTGTAAGAATACCACTTTCATCGTGTTTTTCGATGAGGTCATATTTATCTTTGCAAGAAAATAGAATAGCTAGGAAAAAAATGAATAGGAAGTTTTTCATATTTATAGATAACGTTGTTAGTAAATCTAGAGTGTGTCTGAAATCAAAAGAATTTTAGAGTTTGCTTTATACATGACACACCAAAGGGTACTTCTAATAATTGCTTATTTTATGCGCCTGCGATTTTTTTTAATTTTCACATCTGCCGAGAATGAAGTTAAATAGAAGTTCTCTAAAACAGCAAAGCCTATCTTGAACTGCAAGATAGGCTTTTACTATAATTTAATATAGTGTGTGGTTTGTGCTATTATTCTTATGCAGAGTAAGCACGCATCAAGATTGGGTTTCGGCCGATAGATTCATAGTGAATATCTAAGCTCTTCATCTTGTGCAAATCATATAGATTTCTTCCATCAAAAATTGCTCTATTGCCTAAGCCTGAAGCAACTTTTTCGAAGTCTGGTGTTCTAAATACGCTCCACTCTGTTATAATCGCTAAAGCATCAGCCCCGTCGATAGCATCATATTGATTTTTAGCGAAAGTGATCTTATCTCCATATAGCTCCTTTACATTTTCCATAGCTTCAGGATCAAACGCTCTGATAGACGCACCTGCCTCTAATAGTTCATTCATTATATATAAAGCTGGAGCCTCTCTGATATCATCCGTATTAGGCTTAAATGCTAAACCCCACACTGCAATGGTCTTGCCAGTGAGATCGCCACCAAAATGGTTAAGTATCTTCTGAGATAAAATTGTCTTTTGGATTTTATTTACTTCCATGACAGACTTCAATATTTTGAAATCATAGTCATATTCTCCAGCAGTTTTTGCTAGAGCTTGTACATCCTTTGGAAAGCAAGATCCTCCATATCCCACACCTGGGAACAAAAATCTTTTTCCTATTCTATTATCACTACCCATACCCTTACGTACCATATCTACATTAGCAGAAACGGCCTCACAAAGATTTGCGATTTCGTTCATGTATGAGATTCTAGTAGCTAAGTAAGAGTTAGCTGCATACTTTGTCATCTCAGCAGAACGCTCGTCCATAAAGATGATTGGGTTACCTTGTCTTACAAATGGATCATACAATTGCTGCATAATCGCCTTTGCCTTTGCAGAAGAAGTACCGATAACAACACGGTCTGGCTTCATGAAATCATCAACAGCTACACCTTCTCTCAAAAATTCTGGATTAGATACTACATCAAACAAATCTTCTTTAAGATTAGCCGCTAACTCACCATGAACTTTTTCAGAAGTTCCTACTGGTACAGTACTCTTATCGATGATTACTTTGTAGTCCTTAATAATAAAAGAAAGGTCTCTAGCAACACCCATGATATAAGAAAGATCAGCTGACCCGTCTTCACCTGGAGGTGTTGGTAATGCTAAGAAGATAATTTCTGCATCCTTAATGGCCTCTTCCAGATTAGTGGTAAAGTGAAGTCTACCTTGCTTAGTATTTCTTTCGAAAAGTAATTCAAGACCTGGTTCAAAAATTGGCACGATGCCATTTTTCATTTTTTCTACTTTGGCTTGATCGATATCGACGCATGTGACATGATTACCTGTTTCTGCAAAACAAGTACCTGTTACTAATCCGACGTATCCGGTTCCGACAACGGCAATATTCATGGATAGAGATTTTAAAATTTAGTAATTAATAATTATGCTTCTATTTGTTATCTCAGGTTAATTCGGGATTCTAATATAGACAATAATTTATTATATAAAAACACAGTATTTAATCCTGAGTCTTGGTAAACCAAGTACTCTTGTAAGAGTAAATACTGTGCCAAAAAGATTTATAATATTTAATATTCTGAATTAGTACACATTAAATCTATTGTCTGTGATTTCTGCGTCCTTTTTCATGGCGTCCATCAATGCAGTTCTTGCCAAAGATTTAACTCTAGTAGATTGCAATCTTTTTGTACTCGCCAGGTCACTGGTAGCGTTTTCCGACTTATTTAGCAATTGCAGTATATAAACACCATTTTCACCTTTTACTGGAGAAGATACTTGATTTGCGCTCATATTCATCAAAGCAGCCACTACTTTAGGCTCATTGCCTAATTGCCTGATATTTGTAGAGTTCGCACTGATGCCGTCTAATTCATCGACAGTTGTGCCATATTGAGCAGCAACCGATGCTAAGTCCTTTCCAGCAATAGAAGAAGCAATAGATTCAGCTTTTTTCTGATTCAATACCAATGGTTCTATCTGAGACTTTATACTTTCTAAAGAGGGCATTCCAGGCTTCTGTATACTTGCCAAGGCAGCTACTACATATTTAGAGTCGTAGTTTACATAAGTCTGAGGATTACTGTATCTATACACATAAAAGTCTGGTGAAAGATCACCGATATTTGTATCGGCATTAAATGCCCACTTTATCATATCTCTCGAAGATGGATCTTGACCTAAGGTAGAAACGATGTAATCGTTTTTCTTCAAGTTGGTTGTAGTTTGAATCTTCAGAGCAGGGTCGCTAGCCGCTAGTTCTTCTAACTGCTGCTTTGTAGTATTATCATTCACGAACTCCTGAACCTTTTCTCTAATAGCTTTTTGCGTCTTGTCGCTAGGAATCACAGATCTAGATAGATAAGCCACTTTCACACTTTCCTCATTGTCTATATATTTCTTGTCATTGATTTTCACCAGATGCGCTCCAAATTGAGTCAAAACCGTATTTACTGATCCTTTGTCAGCATTATAGAATACAAGATCATTAAAAGGTCCCACCATTGTTCCTTGACCGAAATATCCTAGATCACCTCCTTTATCCGCGTTGGATGCATCATCAGATACTTGAGCAGCTAAATTTTCAAAGCTTTCTCCATTGTCTAAAGCAGTTTTCACACTATCGATTCTAGTGATCGCAGCAGCAAAAGAATTCGGGTCGCTTGGATTTGCTCTAATGAGGATATGCTGCGCCTTTACTGAATCAGCAATCACTCTACGCTCAGATACCTTTGCTAGCTTGTAAGTAGTTCCTTCAAGATATGGACCAACTACTGAGCCTACCGGACGCGTCATCATCTGATCTGCTATTTCTGGAGATAGAGAAGACTTCTTCACAAAGGCATTAGCCATGGAGCCACCGTTACCCAAAACAAAAGTAGAGTCATTCACTGAACTTCTAAAATTAGGAACTAATGTGTTCAACTGGTTATAGTACGACATTGAATCTTCCTTTGATGGAAATACATCAAAAGAAACATATTCAATCTGTCTAGTCTCTTCATCATTATTGTAGATAGCCTTGTTTTCATTTAAATAATTGGTGTAGTCAGCATCAGTTACGCTCACCTCACTATTATCCACATCACTGAAAGGAACTTTTACATATTTGAAGTCAAAAGAAGTATTGCTTTCTTTTCCTACAGACTCAGCCATCCAGTTTGGAGTGTATAAACCTTGCGATACCAAGGCAGTAAACTTTTCTTGAAGTCTTGCCTTCTTTACTTGACCGACTAATTCTTCCATGTACGGCGTATTGATCTCTGTACTATTATTGGCAAGTTTAGCCTTGATATCATTTAAAGAAGCCATATCGACTTGGCCAGTTTGCGGATTCCTAAATACAGCTTGAACCACAGGGCTTAGGTTATTTCCAAAAACTAGGTCGTTCAATTCTTCCTTACCTACATTTAAACCCAACTTTCCACCTTCCTTCTCAAGAAGTGCTTTTTCTAGATAGTAATTCCAGATTTGATCTTTCACGCCATATGTAGAACCAGTCGCGCCTCGGTAAAATACCTCCTCTGTTCTTCTTACCTTATTATAGTCAATCTCTTGACCATCTATCATTCCTAGAGTGTTTGTAGGTCTGTTGCCAAAGGCACCAGTGTTACTATTGAACATGTCCATCATGATGAAGGAGGCTAAGCCAACACCAATAAACACGATAAGTATCCAACTCCTACTTCTAATACTGCTGATTAAAGCCATTATGTACTATTTTTATTTATAATTATAATATTCAAAAAAGTCTGCGAAGGTACAATATAAACCCAATAAATTCAAGCATTTGAGAGCTCTATTCGCTTGATTTGTGCCTATTTAGACATGTTGATTAAGAGCCTAAATGTGTCGCTGCGGCATGCAATTCATCATAGAAATCATCACCATACTTTCGCTTGATAGCATCTTGTACGAAAATATAGACTGGTAGTTGCTCCTTTTTACCTAGCGAACAAGCCGCATTACATATGTCCCAACGGTCATAGTTCAAGGCCTCAAAGCCTATCCTTTCATCTTTACTGACTCTTAAAGGATATAGATGACAAGAAATCGGCTTTTTAAATTCAATAACTCCATCATTATGAGCTTGTTCTATACCGCAGTGCGCTATTCCGAGCTCGTCTTTGTTCATGAAAGCACATGCCTTATTAGCTATTAGGCTCGTCCCAAATTCTGCTGGCTCCTCATTGTACACATAGGCACCTTGTTTTTCGATCACCTCTCGCCCTTCTTCCGTTAGATAGGATTTGATTTTTGGATATATTTTATCCAAAATGGACTTCTCCTCTTCAACTAGTGGAGCTCCCCAGTCCCCTTCCCAACAACATGCACCCTTGCATGACTTCAAATTGCAAAGGAACTGCTTCTCGATCACGTCATCGCTGACCAATATGTCTTGAATTATTAACATAAAACAAATCTACTATTTAAATCATTTGCAAATTATAAAGATTATCGAAGCAGGTAATTAAGATAGGACTTAAGGGCATCTCTATTAACTACATTCTTGGTCGATCAGAAAATTAAAAATTTTCTTAAGCGAATTAAAGAAATTCATACTGAGTTGTTTGTCAGTTGCATAGCTATGGTTATTCTCCCTCCTCACGCCTTGTCCGATTTCCTTTAATTCTACTTTCGATCAAGAGGCAGTTATTAGAGGTGCCATCAACTAATATTGATATGATCATATGAATTTTTTCTAATCAGCAAATGTCTGTCCACAAGTTGAATTTCGATCTTTCGAACTATCAAATATCCGCATGGCAATCATTTGTGTCTAGCTAATAAAAAGAGAAAGCTGCCTTCCGAACCTAATTATCAGTACGGTGTTTATAGGCTGGAGGATGTACACATAGTTTACATAAACTTTAATTGATAGCAACTTATTCCTGATTGTGGCGAATAATAATGTAGCACCAAAGATGCGAAAGCAATTTGCAGGTCTCTAAATCGTCAAAAGTTCACCAAAATGCTGGTAAATAAAGAATTGTAGGGGGCCAAACCTTCTTTTTTGTAGACTAAATTGGCTATTTTTGTAGCACCAAATCAATATTTTTTGAACGTTTTATAATAAATAACAGAATTGAACGAGCACGGACACACTGAAAATCTAGACCCACTAAAGAATAAATTTCAAAAGAAAGCTTCAGCGCTTGCTGTGGCAACTAAGGCCAAGCTCAAGGAGTTTGGAGGAATGAAAGTTGATGAAGTCACTCTAAAGCAAGTCTTTGGAGGGATGCGTGGTGTCAAAAGTATGATTTGGGAGACATCTCAATTAGACCCAAATGACGGGATACGATTTAGAGGTTACTCTATACCAGAGTTGAAAGAAAAATTACCAAAAGTTGAGGGCGGAAACGAACCATTACCAGAAGGACTTTTTTGGTTGATGCTGGTAGGAGAGATACCTACAGATGAGGAAGTTGCCTGGTTGTCTAAGCAATGGAAGCAGAGGAGCAATGTCCCTAAGCATGTATTTGATGTACTAGATGCATTTCCAGTGACCGCTCACCCTATGACTCAGTTGTCATCTGCGATTATTGCAATGGGTACGGACTCTTGTTTCTCTCGCAGATATGCAGAGGGCATGAGCAAATCAGAGTATTGGGATCCTACATATGAGGATACTATGAATTTGGTCGCTAGACTACCTAGAGTGGCAGCATACATATACAGACGGTCTTATCACGGCGGTGACCACATCACCCCAGACTTATCATTAGACTGGGCTGCAAACTTTGCCCACATGTTGGGCGTTTCTGACAACCCAGATTTCAAATCTCTGATGAGATTGTATCTTACGATTCATGCGGATCACGAAGGTGGCAATGCCTCTGCACACGCGACCCACTTGGTAGGTTCTACTTTGAGTGACGCGTATTTCTCTCTAGCGGGAGGGATGAACGCCTTGGCAGGACCCTTACACGGATTAGCAAATCAGGAAGTGATCAAGTGGATCTTCAAGATGGTAGATGCCTTGGGTACGACCAAGCCAACCAAAGAGCAAATTTCAGATTACGTACATAGCACGTTAGCAGCAGGTAAAGTTATTCCTGGATACGGACACGCAGTATTGCGTCAGCCAGATCCAAGATTTACCGCGCAAAAAGTATTTGCAGAGGAGTATATCAAGGATGATGACATCGTCAATATCGTTTGGAAGATTTTTGATGTTGTACCAGGTATCCTTGGAGACCTTGGTAAGGTGAAAAATCCTTGGCCGAATGTGGATTCTCATTCAGGTGCATTATTGGTACACTACGGTATGAGAGAGTACAGTTTCTACACTGTATTATTTGGGGTGTCCAGAGCGATGGGTGTATTAGCTGCACTATGCTGGTCACGTGCCCTAGGTATGCCACTCGAAAGACCAAAGTCATTGACTATAGAATGGGTCAACGAGTTTTTAAAATCTCAAGAAGCGACTGCTTCAAAAGCGTAAGACTTACATAAGAATATATAGAGGCTGTCTCATCATTTGGGGCAGCCTTTTTTTTTTGGAATTTATCTTGGGGGCTCCCAGATCAGGAGGGCCTCCGTTCAAAGCCCAACTTCCTCCTGCTCTGGTCGGGTGATCCGTTTGTATTCGGCAGCCTCTCGAACTGGACTGCTAACACCTCATAGCATCTTCACTCAACCGCTCAGCTACTCTTCGGCGAGCAGTCCTAGTTCTCGTGGCCACCTCATATCACTCCTCCCCCTAGCCTGGAAAACAGCTATACTCGGATATTTTTTGTATCTTATAATTAAACATTATAGATTTTAACTATATAATCTCAGCTTAACACAATTATGAAGATATACCCTATTGTAATTTTTTCGCTTTTAATTTATATCACAGCCTTTACGCAACCTGCAATTGAATGGGAAAAGAGTTTTGGGGGGTCTGACTACGAGTGGCCCCATGGAATTTTACAGAGTGCAGATGGTAATTTTATACTTATCAGCGGCACCAGCTCAACAGATGGTGACATTAATGGAGACTTAGAAGGTGGAAGTGGATTACTCCTTAAAATAGATGAAGACGGTGACCTTTTGTGGTCTAAATCATTTGGAGGAAATAGATTCGATACCTTTTTTGACTTTTATCAGGACGCAGAAGGCAACTTGTTAATCTTTGGTAGCTCTGAGTATGACGGAGTGGTACCTTTTGGGAAAGGAAGATATGACATGTGGTTAGTAAAATTAGATCAAGATGGAGAATTGATCTGGGAGAATAGATATGGAGGACCCAAGAACGAATTCGGATATAAAATTTCCCCTACAAATGATGGGGGTTATATCTTGATCGGCCAAACAAATTCTACAATTGGAAATGTGACCACGGTTATAAATAGTCCAGAAATATATATAGTAAAAGTAGACTTTGATGGTCAGCAAGAATGGGAGCAAACTTTTGGAGGAGCCAAAAATGAAAACGGATTTACGATTGTCCAAATGCCAGATGGCGGTTACATCGCCGCTGGTAGAGCTGGATCTATCAATGGAGATGTAACATCTAGCGAACTCAAAGAACATTATTGGGTATTAAGGTTGGATACTGAGGGAGAAATAATTTGGGATAGAATCTTTAATACCACAGGAGACACCTGGGATATATCTCTGATAGAAGATGATAATGCAGTCATAGTAGCTGTGACGGATGAAAATGAAGACTACAAAATTTTTAAATTATCCTATGATGGAGATGTGATTTGGGAAAGGATATATGGTGGTTCTGAAATCGATAGGGTATTTTTTATTAATCGAGCGAAGGATGGAGGTTTATTGGTAGGAGGGGGATCATATTCCAATGATGGAGATGTTGATACCAACTATGGGGATAGAGATTCTTGGATTATGAAATTGAATTCAATTGGAGATCTCGAATGGCAATTTTCCTATGGAGGATCAGATCTGGAAAATGCTACTGCACTTTACGAATTGGACGATGAGTGCTTTATTGTGACCAATGGTGCGTTTTCTTCAGACATAGATGTGTCAGTTAATTTGGGAGAAGCTGATATTTGGGTTGTGAAATTTTGTGCGAATCAACCAGGGTGTGGTGCCGATGAAACGTTGGATATCAATCTAACTGGAGATATCATCTCTTGCGAGAATCCAGAAGTGTCAATAGCGGTTGAAAGCAATTTTGAACTAGAAAATTTTACTTGGGATGGCCCTACCACTGAAAACATTAATGGAAATGAATTGACTACCGATATTCCAGGCTTGTATACCCTGATTGGTTTTGCAGGAAGCTGTGTAGATACTGTGGCAATACTTATTGATCAATTTATTCCTACTGTATACATTGATGAACAAATATGTAAAGGGGATACTTTATTGATGCTTGACACGCTGATCACATCTGCTGGGGATTACACATTATCTATGGACGGTGCTGATAATTGCGACACTCTTTTCACGATTCACGTTGAAGAGCTTGCGACTTATAACGATACTTTTCATGTAGATCTCTGTAAAGGCGAGTCGTACGAGGGGTTCGGTGAAGCTGGAATTTATCAGAATACATTCAATAGTTCGTCAGGATGTGATAGTCTGGTATTTATAGAAATCAATATTTTTGAAACAGAGTCATTTTTAGGACAGGATATTAACATATGTGGAGAGGACTCTTACACTATAACCAGTGCATTATCTGCTACGACATGGTTTGATTCTAGTATATCCTCCTCAATAGAAATAGAAGAATCAGGTATATATATGGCAGAAGCGGTAGATGAAAATGACTGCTCTGTCAGAGATACTTTACACGTTGAATTTGGCGCAAAATTTTATATGCCTAATGCCTTCAGCCCAAATGATGATATGGTCAATGATTACTGCCGGCCTTTTCTGTCGAGAGGTTTGGTAACGGACTTGATATCTTATGAATTTGAAATTTTTGATCGATGGGGAAGTCTATTATACTACAGTGATGAGTATGTGGATGTAAATGACTACGGATGGAATGGGATTTCTAATAACCGAGCGCATAATGATAACGTTGTGGTTTTTGTTTTAAAAATTGAAACTGAAAATTGCTCTGAAGTAACAAGTGGAAATATAACTTTAATAAAATAAATCTAATTCATACTATTACTAAACTTTATCAAATTGCTATCCACAAAAGTGCTTAAACAGTTTATAAATACAGCATACCTAAATCCTATTCTACTAAATTGTTTTTCAAAAAATTCTGTGCTGTCTATTTACTGCACCAAGTTTGTTTCTAAAGGCACGGATAAGGGAGTGTCCAAAACTCTCTTTTTTCTTTGTCAGCTCGTCTATGTCTAATCCAATACCATTGTCTAGTACCTCTAATATCAATTGATCATTTTGTTTTTTTAATTTGACCTCTACTGTTCCCTTTCGTCCATTGAAGAATGCGTATTTTAGACAGTTTGTGATCAATTCATTTACGATTAAACCTATGGGAATTACCGTCTCTACATCAAGATTGATTGGAGTAACATCCGTCTTGATTTCAATTTGGTCTCCATTGATATCATATGTGTCAAAGAGATTATTCGAAAGTTGTGGCAGGTAGTCGTTCATTTGTATTCCAGTGAGGTTATCTTTTTGATATAAATTTTGATGGATGAGGGACATAGAGTGCACTTTTGATCTACCTTCTAGAATGGCTTCCTTGGCTTTCACATCACTTATAGAACGTGACTGAATACTCAATAGAGATGAGATTACCTGTAGATTGTTTTTTACACGATGATGAATCTCTTTGAGCAGTATTTCTTTTTCTGTTAAAGCTGTGCTGATTATTGAGTTCTGTTCATTAATCTTTTTATTCTTAGATCGGACTCTAAAAAATAGTGTGAATAGAATGCCTAGGCTAAATAGACTGGCGACAATTAGAATCATGAGCCTCTCGATTTTGGAGTTGCGTAATTCAGTTTTTAATGCCAGTCGTTTGATCTCTCCTTCTTTTTTTTCGGTTTCATATTTGGTTTCGATCTCACTAAGCTGTTCTCCAATAGTAGAGTTGAGGACTTCGTCCTTGACGGGTAAATATTCGTGAATATAATATAGCGCTGTCTAGTTGTCCCTTTTCTTGATGAATATTGGATAAGGTAGAAAGAATATCTACATAGACATTCCTTTGCGAATGCTGTAATGTGATAGAACGGGCTCGATGTGTAAATTTAAGGGCATTGTCAAACTTCCTCATTTTAAAAAAGAGCCTGCCCGCCTTCAGTAATGATCCAGCTAATTCGTAAGGAGTTCCAATTTCTTGTGTGATTTGTAGTGCCTTCTCCATATGAAATTGTGCTTTCTCAAAGTTGTTCTGTTTTGCATAACAAGCTGCCAAACTTGGAATGACTGCAACCCATACCCCAGACATTATTTTTTTTCAAGTTAATGTCGTGTTGATTGAGATGAAAATCCAAGGCGCGCTGAGGCTCATCTGTTGCGGTCATGAGTACACCAAGATTATTATATACATCGCCAAGGCTCGAGCTGTCCTTTAATTCTTTAAATATTTTGAGGGCAAGAAGACCACACTCTTCAGCTTCCTCTAGCATGGATCTTTCTTTGTAGTGGATCAATTTTGCATTATGACTCATGCCTACGTTTTTACTGTAACCAATTTTCTCTGCAAGGGCTTGGCTTAGGTGTACATTTTCAAGAAAATTTAAATATTCGGACTGTTGCCTAAAGACGAGTGATTTTTGATAGTACAAGTCAGAGAGCAGTACAGTATCTCTGCGGAGGGTGAATTTCTTTATCCCTCGTCAAAGTCGTCAATAGCATCTTGGTATTCACCACTTCTATTGTGACAGATACCGGAGTTGTAGAGACTCAAATCAGAGATATAGGAGGATTCTAAGCTAGCACTGCTGATAGCGCTGTCGATGAAGGAGAGGCACTTGTCTTTATCATATCGAGGAGTGTGATAAGAGGAATCAAGCAAAGATCTAGCAAGATCATTTTGGCTATAGGCCAGTGAAAAATGGAGTATACAAATAAAGATGATAAAGCTTTTCTTCAAAAGGGTTCGATGTAGATCCTAAAATCATTTGGTGTCACCGTTAAGTTAAGACCTTTGAAACAAAGAATACCACCCATGAGGGTAGTTTTTGATTTTTGATTTTTTGGGATTGTTATTTAAATATTTATTTCCTTGGACAAGGGATCGGAGTCAGACGATCCCGTTGGATAACGGGAGAAGTAGTCCCGATTTTTTTCCCGCTTAGCTGGCAGTGCAGGCATCGGGACCGAAGTGAATACGGAGTGACGCAGAGCGCGGTCCCGAGTGAGACCAGTTTTTCTTGGTCGAAATCGAGGGATGGCCCCAAATACATAAGAGAAATGAAATCTGCGCTATATATAATATGTATGAGAAGAAAATTAATGGCAATGAGACTCGAAATTCAAAGTAAAATTTGTTTCTTTATAGCTTTAGAATAACAACGTAAAATTTTATCAAGAAATGAATATTCCAGCGGAACTAAAATATACAAAGGAACACGAATGGATCAAGATCGATGACGATGTAGCGACGATCGGAATTAGTGATTTTGCGCAGTCAGAATTGGGGGAATTGGTATATGTGGAGGTTGAGACGGTTGGGGAGACTTTGGCGAAGGATGATGTGTTTGGGACGGTAGAGGCTGTCAAGACGACATCGGACTTATTTATGCCTATATCAGGGGAGGTGCTGGAGTTCAACAGCAAGCTAGACGAGAACGATGGCGATGATCCTACCCTAGCTAATAATGATCCGTACGGAGATGGCTGGATCATCAAAGTCAAAATGAGTGATCCTAAGGAAGTAGAGGGTCTTTTGGACGCTGCGGCGTATACAAAGATGGTTTCTTAGATTATTTTTTGGGATACACACACCAAAAAGTTCATTACATACATCTATAGCATTGAAGTACTATCTGCCAGCGCTGATATGGTTGTTGATTATCTTGGTTTTGTCAGCAAAAGCGGGGATAAATCTTCCTGAATCCATCTTTGATTTTATCGCGATGGATAAATTGGGGCATTTCGGTATATATGGGATCCTAACGGGGATCATACTGTGGGGAAACTACAAATCCGGGGTGCCGTTGAACAGGAATACTGGGATAATGGCGATATTAGTAAGTGGTGTCTATGGAATAGTCATGGAACTGATGCAGTATTACTTTTTCCCAGGAAGATATTTTGAATATTTGGATATTATAGCTAATATTATCGGTGCAATCTGTGGATTCGCACTATTTAAATACTTGTACATTAAATTTACCTAATTATATGCTATTTTTAGTTGACATCGCATTGACAGGAAAAGCACTCGGCATTACTTGCTTTGTGATACTGTTATTGGTGTTGGGTCTCGTCTTTATGATGAGAAGTAGGTTTAGTGGCTTTGCCTCTGCAGACCACAGCGACGACGTAAATAAGTCGCTGATGGGATCTAGAACCAAGTATCCACAAGTAAATGCATTGAGTAACTTCCGTACACCACTTACCTTACTTGGGTTGGCACTGTCTATCGGATTGACTACTCTGGCATTTGGTTGGACTCAGTATGAGAAGACTTTTTTCATACCAGATGATGCTTTGGAGATAGATGATGATATCGAGGTAGAACCACCAAGAACTGCTGAACCACCACCACCTCCCCCTCCACCACCACCACCGGTCATCGAAGAGGTACCGGAAGAGGAAATTGAGGAAGAAGAGGAACCAGAATTTATTGATCAGTCTGTAGAAGAGGAGACTGTAGTGGATGAACCGCCTCCACCACCTAAGAAAGAGGCACCGCCACCACCTCCGCCACCTCCGCCACCTCCGCCGGAGCCAGAGGTGGATGAGATATTTAAGGTAGTGGAAGAGATGCCTAAGTTCCCTGGTTGTGAAAACGAGGGTGACGAAGCCGCTAAAAAGGCTTGTGCGCAAAAGAAGATGCTTGAATTCATCTATGGTAATATCAAGTATCCATCCATAGCACGTGAAAATGGTGTCGAAGGAACTGTAGTGGTACGATTCGTCGTAGATAAGTCGGGTGCTATCACTGCCCCAGAAATCGTCAGAGATATTGGCGCTGGATGTGGAGCAGAAGCACTGAGAATCGTAAAAATGATGCCTACGTGGAATGCTGGAAAGCAGCGTGGACGTCCGGTAAAAGTGCAGTTCAACCTACCAGTGAAGTTTAAGCTTCAGTAATATTTCCCTTTATGGAAAGCTAAAAGCCCTCATCGCGCAGCGATGGGGGCTTTTTTTGTTAGCTTTAATCTAAGGTTTAATAAAACTGATCCATTATGACTAGACTTCTACTTTTTATATGCTCGATTATGATGATGACTTGTACTTCCTCCAAGCGAGCTTTGGAAAAAGTAAAATATAATGGACATTGTGCCGAATGTGAATATTATATAAATAAAGTGCTTATTCCTCAACTTGAAAGTTGTACTTCTAACATGGATGACTGGGAAGACTGTAAGTTTGATCGAGATGAGTTTTATCTATATGGGAGCTGCCTCCATGGTATGAAGAAAGAAGTAGTAGAGAATCTACTTGGCAAGGATAATTTTTTTTGGTGTAAAAAGAAGACAAGCGCTCAGCCTTCTTTCTTATTCACACTTAATTATTATCTAAACGATAGATTGGTAGAAATAACAAATTTTGATTATTTTAGATCGAACAATAGCAATATAGCCTGTTTAGGTTGCGATCTGGTGTATGAGAAAATTCGTAATAAAGAGAGACTCAAGAGAATGAGTTTTGAGGAATTTCATGAACGATATAAAGGTTGCTTTTATGGTAAAACTTCAGATTTTTTAGTGTCTAAACTAAACTTGCAGGATAAAATAAAAGAAGGTTCCTATCAACACAGCTTCAATAAGAATGTATTATTGGGTAGGGATACACATTACCTAAATTTTTTGTTTTATGCTGATAATAAAATGGTGGATATTAGCCCTGTGGATTCTATTACGAATAGGGTAATAAAGTAAACTTGTAGTATGGAGTTCATAAATGCTAAGCTAGCGCTGGCGAAAACACCTAAAAGGACCTTTGCTTCTCCAGCTTGCACGAGGTACCTAAGAAGGCTAAGCTGGTTCGGTTTACCACCGTAACTTGTCCCGAGATTCGGGAGGCACCGTAGCTAATCTAACTTGTACAAGTAATCAACACAGAAAATAACTACGGTGCCATGAACACATGTGAGAAGTCCTTCAGTGAACTGAGGTGTTAAAGAACACGCTAGAGCGGTTTTTTCTTCTTATCCATCATCCCCTTGAAATTCAATATACTCTACATTTTCCTCCTCCACTTCAAACTCTGGAATCTCAGTATCATCCAACTGAGCCTGAATAACTTCTTGCTCTACAGGCTTGGGCGCAGGTTTTGGCGTTGGAGCCTTAGGTTCAGGCTGCTTCTTTTTGACTGTACTTGCGGTAGACTCTCCAGAATGCAAATCAAACTCACCAAATGAGTC
>Ga0114957_1002738_pt1 | contig 16467 bp, 11 predicted proteins | sample BantaG_FD_87175 | JGI IMG/M metagenome (GOLD analysis project Ga0114957, IMG submission 87175) | Marine algal microbial communities from Bantry Bay, Ireland - BantryBay_4 metaG | ecosystem: Host-associated > Algae > Red algae > Unclassified | place: Bantry Bay, Ireland | collected 2014-11-21 | reverse complement strand
CCAAATTCTACTAACAAAAAATACATCAATAAATTATTAATTGCCAATTGAATCCATGACCACCATTTTAAAAAATCAGAAGTTTCAGGATCATATTTTTTACGTTCATAAACGCCTACTTGTTGGATAGGATATTTTTCTTTTACATCGTCGGGCCGCCATCCTGTAGGCATAAACCAAATTCTTATTTTATCCAAAAAACTCCCCGTCCGAGCAGCATCTTTTATCAATTGCCATAAGTGCATAAAATTTATCAACACAGGATTCCAAGTATTCGCTTGTTTTAGTGTTCCGTATATTGGTGGTTCTTCTTTTAGCTCTTCTTGAAAAGTACCAAACCATTTATCCCAAAGCACAAAAATGGCAGCGAAATTTTTATCAATATAAATATCATTGATCGCATGATGAACTCTATGATGAGATGGAGTCATCAGAATTTTTTCCAAAAAACCCATTTTATTAATCAAAGTGGTATGGTACCAGAACTGTGCAAACAAGTGAATGGGTGCAGTAATCGCAATAATTTTTGGAGGAATTCCAATGATCGCCATCGGGATATAAAGGAAAAAATAAACGCCAAAAATAGCTGATATCTCCTGCCTCAAAGCACAAGCCAAATTAAAATCTTCACTTGAATGATGAATGATATGTCGATTCCAAAATATATTAATCCGATGGTTAAAACGGTGAGACCAGTAACTCGCAAAATCAACTCCGATAAATGCCAAAATATATAGCCAAACGGTAGATTGAATTTCAAAAATACCAAAGCGTTCTTCCATCCAACTATAACTTACAATTACGATGGCTATCCCTAACAACGCTTTCAAGGTATTTGTCATTCCTGAACTAAGGCTTGAGATAACATCCATCCCTCGATTTATTGATCGTCCCATAATTTTAGCAGCAATCGCCTCTATAATTACGAGTAAGACAAAGCCAGGGATAGCATAGGTTAAAGCCGTGGCGTAAGCTTCCATTTCGTTGATTTTTATTAAAAATAAAAGAAATTTTATTGGATGATAGAGGAAATAATCTAAATCAAGATTAAAACGTGATTTTAGGCATCAATTTAGTAATTAAATATAGATAATTTGATAGACTTTATCCCAAAATAACATCCCTCCATAAATCAGATTGGAAATATAACACATGGAATATAGATAATTAACTCAAATTGCGGATCCTTGAAAAATCTAGTCACAAGGTGAATCATTTGCCAAAATCAACTCAACTTTCAGAGGTTGGTTGACCTATCAGAAAATTCACCTTGTGACTTGCCTGATAATTAATTTTCTATTCTTCCTAAGAATATCTTACAGATGAATGTTACCTTAAAATTTTTAGTACTCCTATTATCTTTTACATTATTGGTTAAAAATGTAAATGCGACTAATAATCCCATCAATAAAGATAGTTTAGAAAATATTTTACTCCAAAAGGAAGGGACTAGTAATGAGGTAGAAAAAATTAAAACTAGAAATCAACTTGCCGAATATTATTTTAAATTCAATGTCAACAAATCTTTAGAACTTATTCATCAAAATCTCAATCATCCCAACCTTTCTAAATATCCTGAATTACGTGCGCATACTTTTTATCTCAAAGGGAGAGGTCATTTGTTAATTGCTGACTTGGATGAATCGGAATCATATTTAGAACAAGCAAAAAATTATTATCAGGAAAATAAAGATTATATCCACCTCGGAAATTGCTTTAAAGATTTAGGTACGATAAACCTTTATCTTAATAAATTTGAAATGGCTGAATTGCTATATAAGAATGGACTTGAAGCTTATGAAAAAGGAAATTATAAATTAGGCAAAGCTCATTGTAATCTTAATTTAGGAAACGTGTACACCGATCAATTTTCATATTCTGAAGGGATACAATTTTATTATAATGCTTTAAAAATTTATGAGGAGTTGGAAATGAATCGGTATATCGGAATGGTCAATAATAATATTGGTAATATTTATAAAAATATTAAAAACTATCCTAAGGCTCATGAACATTATCAAAAAGCAAAACATTCCTATCAAATAGATAATGATAGCTTACAAATCATTAATGCTGATTTGAATATTGGGGCGACCTACCTTGACCAAGGTGATTACGATCAGGCGATTCAGATACTTTATAAAACACTAAATGATACCAAGGAAACTGGTTTCAGTTATCAGGCTCCTATGATTTATAACAATATAGTTGCATGTCATATCAATCTTGGTAATTATAACTTGGCAGAAAAAAATCTAAAATTAGCTAAGGAAAACTTAGTCAATAATAAAAATAATCCTATTGAAAGTATCCGAAGTATTTTGCTAACCGCTGAAATTGAATTTAGAAAACAAAATTATTCTAAAGCAATTCAATTGGCGAAACTTACTTTAAGTCAAGCCGAGGAAAAAAATCAATGGGATATGATGGCTGATGCTACCAAAATTTTAGCTTCTTCCTACAAAAAGAATAATCAATATAAAGAAAGCCTACACTATTTTGAACTTAGTGAAAATCTTCAAGACAGTTTATTTAATGAAGAAAAAATAAAAGTTCCTCTTGCTAAAGATTTTGAATATCAATTGGAAAAACAAAAGCGAGAGCAAAAACTGACTCAAGAGGCCAACAAATTAGCCTATGAAACAGAAATCAAATCTCAAAAGATGGTTTTATTTTTCTTTGGAATCGGGTTTTTCATTTTGAGTGCGGCGGTCATTGCTTTTTATAAAAACTTTAAAGAGAAAAAAAGAACGGAAAAAGAATTGGAAAAGAAGAATGCAATGCTCGAAAAATATATTGAATCCAATATTCAATTGGAACAATTTGCTCATATCGCTTCTCATGATTTAAAATCACCTTTGCGAACAGTAGGCAGTTTTTCGAGTTTATTAAAAAGAAGGGCTGCTTCAAAATTAAATGAAAGTGAAATTGAGTATTTGGATATGATTGGAAATGCGGCTAAGTTAATGTGGAATCTTGTGGATGATTTGATGGCTTATTCTCAAGTGAATTCACTTCAACTAAATTTAGAACAACACAACTTAAATGACCTATTAAAAGATGTGCAGTCCAATTTAAATTTTTCTATTCAAGAAAAAAATGCGGATTTACAAATTAGTATGATGCCGCATCAAATTGATGTGGACGAAACTAAAATCAGACAAGTCTTCCAAAACTTGATTGCTAATAGTTTAAAATTCATGGCTGCGGACACTCAACCTATCATAAAAATTAACTGTATCGAAACCTCCGATTTTTATAAATTTTCTATTGAAGATAATGGAATAGGAATCCAAGAAGAATATTTAGAAACGATTTTTAAACCTTACAAACAATTGCATACCAAAGATAAATTTGAAGGAACAGGTATGGGATTAGCTATTTGTAAAAAGATTGTTGAAAAACATGGTGGAGAGATTTCGGTAAGGAGTACCCTCGGAAGAGGAACTACTTTTTTCTTTACGATTCCTACCAAAGGGATTGCTACACAAGAAGTAGAAAAAGCGGAGATGTCAGAAGTTTAATTAGAATTAAAAAACAATCAAAATCAAAATGTCAATCAAAATCAAAATTCACAAAAATTGTGATTCACCATTCGTGTTTTGATTTTGATTGATATTTTGATTTTGATTGTTTTTGATTTCTATTTTATTTTCACAAAACTTACCGTATTTGTATATTTTCCATTTGTGATGGTCAAATTATACATTCCTTTCGCCAGTCTTGTAACATTATAATTACGGAAAACTTCTTTTTCTGATTTTTCAATACTACTTGAAAAAACAACCTTTCCATCCAAATCAGTAACGAGAACTTGAAGCTCATCATTAATCATACTTTTAAAAGAAAAATTCAAGTTATCCTCAATTGGATTAGGGAAAATTGTCACTAGACCAAAAGTGTTTTCTAAATCCTGAACACCTACCAATTTTTGATTCTCATAAGCCCCCATATCTACTTCATCTACTCTAGGTTGACCGTCAAAATCTAACAAAGGAGCATCAGCAGCAATTCCAGCATCTACACATGGACTTCCATTTTGCAAATGATAATCATCATTGCCAAAATCAACAAATAGAGGAAGTGTTTCATTTAAATCATTGGTAGAATTGAAAACATCTACAGCAGAATTATCTGTACTTAAATTACCTCCAATTGAAGTGGCTACGGGAATTCCAGCACCAGGCTCAATAATATAATTATCTCCATCAGGATTGTAAAAGATGTTATTTTGAAAAATGGCATTTGAATTTCCCAAAGCAGGTTCTTGTAACCAATTTGAAATACCAGCACCTATCGCTGCATTATTATTTGCAAAAGTATTATTGATAAATCTAAATTCTGGATCTGAGTTAAGTGAATCAATAGTATTCAATGAAATAGCACCACCTATTCCAGCATCTTCAGTCACAAAATTATATTCAAAAACAGAATTGATAACTGTCAAATTAGCATTAGAAAGATTAATAGCTCCTCCCTGTTCTGCAGTAACATTATTTGCAAATAATGTATTTTCAATAATCATTACAGGTAAGGGAGTTGTTGTTTCAAAATTATCACTATTATCACTTACTATAGTGATTGCACCTCCTCGTTCGACAGATCCATTTTCAGACAAAGTACAATTGACCAATGAAACTGTAGTACTATCATTTTGACTCCAAATTGCGCCTGCATTCTCAGAAGCTTGATTCAGTCTAAATAATGTGTTGGTAAAATTTGCAGTACCACCAAATCCAACGATCAATGCTCCTCCTTGTCTATTAGCAGAATTACTAATAATATCACAATCCATAATATTTGCGATAGAAGATCTATCATAAACGCCTATTGCTCCTCCCCAATTAGCTTCATTACCCTGGAAAGTACATCCAATCACATCTACAATTATAATAGGTTCTCCTGGATCATTCCCACTTCTTATTTGTAATCCTCCCCCTGTAGACATAGCAGCTCCATTTCCATCAAAGGTACAGTTAGTAATAATAGTACGATGCCCGCTTGTATACATTCCTCCACCTCTTGACATTGATGCTTGATTATTATTGAAAGCACAATCTGTAACAGTAACCGAGTCGACCCCATTATAAAGCCCTCCTCCCAATACACCAACTGCTTCATTTCCCACAAAAGTACAATTGGTAATCGCTGCTCTTTCACCAAGGTTATAGATTCCTGCTCCTCCCCAGCTTGCTCTATTATTTTCAAAAGTACAATTCTCGATAATAATATCATCTGCCGATCCTCTTGGATACATTGCTCCACCAAAGTGTCCAAAATTCTGTGTGAAATAACAATTTCGAATAGCAGGAGCACCGTAAGCTAAAATACCTCCTCCTCTTCGAGCATTCCCAGAATCAGATGCTGGTTCTGTTTCTCCATTTCGGATCGTAAATCCATCAACTGTTGAAGCAGTAGTAACTGTATCAGTTAACCACATCACATGGTTGGAATTATCATTCCTATTCATTCCAAAATCATCATCAACATCATCACCATTATGATCTCCTGAAAGTATCGTTTCATTAGTAGCCCAATCTCTTTCGGAAAGCATTGTTTCTGTTCCAGCAAAACCACCATACAATTCTAAATCATGTGGAAAAGTATAAAATGAAGTAGAATCAGGATTGGCACCACCGGGTTTGTAAGTTCCTGCTGCTACCCAAACTTGGTCTCCTTCAAGAGAGTTGGCTAAGGCATCACTTAAATCAGTATATGCATCCGCCCATGAAGTTCCATCATTTGCTCCACTAGCATCTGCTTTTACAAATATTTGTGCCTGAGCAGTTTGAATTAAAAAAAATAGTAAAAAAATCATCGTGAAAAATGTGTATACTTTTTTCATATTAAATGTTTTGAGGGTGAAAAATTAGATTTTAAAATATAACTATTCAATATAATTAACTTTTTATAATAATGCTAAACAAGCACTTTATAACAATTTATTTACATTCGAATTATTTTCTCTATAAAAACTTTCTCATCTGCCAATATTCTTAAAAAATACATTCCTTTTGATAATTCTTGGAATACTTTTAACTCATATTGATCAACAGATTGTTTCGTAGTATTTGTCCAAATCACCTTTCCATTCACATCAATCAAATCTATATTCGCAGCAGCAGGAATGTTTTTTATAAAAATAGAGGACTGACTTGGGTTTGGAAAAACTTCCATATTTAAACCAAACAATTCTTCCGTTGGCGTAACGACAGGGTCAGGTGTACATTCTAAAATTCCATCCTGTGCAAGATGGTAAGCTTCCATTTGTAATAATTGTTGAGCTGAAAAATAAATACGACAAGCCTTCCGAGAATATGACATTAAATTTTCAGTATCAGGCTCATAAGAATTACCTTGATTATCTGTTTCCGTTCCTGTGTACTCACAATCAGAATTTACAAGATCGCTATCTAATTTTGGATCAGCAGGAGTATCACATAACAGATCGCCTGCTATCGAACAATTAGATCCATTAGCAAATTCTTGTCCATTAGAAGTAGTATGAGTATGCAAAAGTGAGAAGGAATGTCCTAACTCATGTGCAAGCGTGCTGGTATTTGTTGAGCAATTATTATCCATCAATACTCTTTTTTTTATGCCATAATTATAAGCGTAACCACAAAGCCCTGTTCCATCTGCTCGTTCAACATTTGGAGCGAAATAAATATTGATTACTCCAGGCTTATCATGAATATCACAAAGATCTTCGTCAACAGTTTTCACAAAAGTCAAATAACTATTATCAAATATATAATTGATATCTCCACAATGAACAAATTCAATATTTGATCCTGCAAAATGATTATTTACAATTTGTAATTCATCAAAAATTTTAGAAGAATCAGGAGTTAATAATCCAGTATTAGTTCCTATAAAATGGAACCTAACGGGAACTTCATGCATTGCATTTCTAAGCGGATTTGCAGGTTGTTTTCTTTGCTGTTGAACAAAGTCATAGGTGGTGGATTGCTCATGAATAGTGGTACCACATTCATGATTAGTTTGTGCAGCGATAGAAAAATTAAAGAGAATGGAAATAATAACTAGGTAAAATGATATTTTCATAAATTATTTGATTTAAAGGTTTTTAATAAAAGAATATTCCTAAAGCAAAAAGTTGCATGAATAAAATTATTCTTAAGAATATGTCTTAAATAAAGGTATAAAAACAGAAATGATTTTTATGTAAATGAGCTGACAAGAATTTATTAAAATAAAAAATCCCAAATTTTGAGTATCTCAAAATTTGGGATTTTTATTTTCCTAGAAGAAGAATTTACGATTTATTCCTTTTCAAGGTCTTCGTTTAAACTATCAAAAGCAGCATCAATTACAATTGCTTCTGATTTTGTAAAATTAAGCGTAAATAATTCTGCTATATCACCAAGTAAACCAAGCGTATCTAAGGTATTAAAAACCTCATCTTGCAACTCAGATGGCGCAGCAGTTCCTTCAGCTAGTTCTTGGAATTGCGCTTCAAGAAAATCTGAAACATGTTTTGGATTGCTTTTATTCATTGGTCATTTCTTTTAATAGTTTAGCAAGATGATCTCTACTTCTTTTTAACCTCATTTTTACAGCGCTTTCGCCAATTTTTAATTTCGTTGCAATTAATTTAATGGGCATGCCGTCTTGGTATCTCATCAGTAGGATTAATTTCTCGTCTTCACTAAGATATTGAAAAATTTGTTCCAATTGGTTTAACTTCATCTCAAGCAGTTCTTTTTCCTCGGTTTCTTCTACATTATCTGCTATTTTTTCTTTGATATCTTCTATATCCTCAAATCGAATTTTCTTTTCTTTTCTCAAAAAATTAATACAATGATTATAAGTTATAGATGATATCCAACTTCCAAATGGAGCTTCTCCTTTAAATTTGCTTAGATTCAAAAACATCTTCACCATTATATCATGAGCAAGGTCTTTTGCAGTTTCTCTATTTTTAACAATACTTACACATTTAAAAAAAACCTTCTTTATATATCGACTATATAAATCTTCTTGCAAAGAACGCTGTTCTTTCTTGTTTTTTGAGTTCAGTATTTTTTTTACTAACTCCTCATCCGTAATGTCTTTTATGCGTGATTTTGATTTCTCTAAAAAAGCCATTTTGATTTTTAGAAATAAGTAATTTGTTACTATTAAAGAAAATTCTGTATGATTCCTATTAAAGACAAATGAATCAAAAAGGGTCACAATATTTTCTCTTCTCTTGAAATCTACTACATCATTCCATATTAAATATACACAATCATTAGGACAAAGTATTCGACAACATATACACCTATACTTATACACCTACAACACAGGTGAGCAATTTTTATGCAATTGCCCTACCCTCTTATTCTTACGTGACATTTATTCTTACGTGACATTTTTATTTTATATTTGTCTAAATTTATTGTTATTTCGTAACTATTCACCAATCCACTTTTAAGAATAAGGAAAAGTAACTGATACAAAATAGCTCCGTCATTTCAACATATATTGTTTTTAAATTTCTTACACATACTTGTAACCTTGTAACAAACCTAACTGACCATGGAAAATATCACCACTTGGGGAGAATTGTTTTATGATTCTCTTAAAACTTTTTGGATAAAATTAAGTGAAACCCTCCCCGGAATTATTGGTGCAATTGCCATTCTATTTTTCGGATGGTTGATGGCTAAAATAGTTTCAAGAATATTCATACGCCTTTTTACTGCCCTTCATTTTGATGACTTTGCTAACAAAGTCAAAGCTAATGAATTATTAGAAAAAGCAAATATTAAATTGACTCCAAGTCAACTCGTTGGAAAATTCATTTATTGGATATTGATATTGATGGTCATTATTACGGTGTCCGACACCTTGGGATGGGAATCTGTTTCAAAAGAAATCTCAAGGTTAATTCAATTTTTACCCAAATTATTCATTGCCGTATTATTTTTCATCGTCGGATCATTTATAGCTTCATTTATCAGAGATATAATTCGTGGTGCGACCGCTTCTATCGGAGTAGGTGGTGGCAAAACCATAAGTAATATTGTATTTTATTTCTTTATGATGATTGTTACCTTGACTTCTTTAGAGCAAACAGGAATGCCTACTACAATCATCACTTCTAATCTTTTAATCATTTTAGGAACTATCTTTTTAGCTGCAGCTATCTCTTATGGAATTGCTTCAAAAGATGTACTGTCAAATATTTTAGCTAGTTTTTTTAGTAGAAAAACTTTTGGAATTGGACAAACTATTGAAGTCGATGGCGTCAGAGGAAAAATTGTTGATATGAATAATATTTCTGTAACTCTAGAAGATCAAAAAGGAGATAATATTGTTGTACCCACTCAGTTGTTAATTAATAATAAAGTAACTATTGTTAAAAGTGATAACCGCCCTTCTGGGTATTAGACATTGGAATCAAAATAAACATGAGTCATCCCATATTTGAGTTTGATAAAATAAAAAAAGGTTACTGAATAAAATTCAATAACCTTAAATCGACTAACACACACATTGTTAAATGTAACAAACAAAATATACAAAACAGTAGGTCTGGTTATTCACCAGATTGAATACTGATTGTTGTAAAATTTTATAATAAAAAATCTATAAATAAAGGTTGCCATGAAACAATTGTCTCATGGACAACCTTGTACTAATTATGATAAACTAAACTGTTCAGTAATGAATACTTAAATTCAAAACCAATAATTTATTATAGATTCTCCATAAAGACACCTAGGTCAGAATCCGTCACATAGAATTTTATTTATTCTTTAAAATAAGTAACGATGAAAAAAGGCCACCTTAAAAAAAGGTAGCCTTCTGATTGTTTAGAATTATAATTGATATTTAGGAAAACTGGTCGTTGAATGCTATTGTTTATTGTTCCATTTACTATTTTTTAGGGCAACCTCATCACTTTTTCTAGTAGTCTTGTCAAAGTTTATAGTTTGATATTCTTTTCCATGCTTTAATAATGCAGAGTAGGTACCATCTTTAAAATCATCTAAATTGATGAAGAAATCATTAAGCCCCAAATCTGCCGACCATTCATCTTTAAATACCTTTTCCCCATTTTCATCAATTAAAATAAATTCTAAATTGCTCTCCCCTATTGATTCCACCGTTACTTTTAGTACTCCTTGTGGCAAAAGTTGCTGTTCTGCGACACGGTAAGTATTCATTATTTTTTTGCTAATCTCAAATGGTTTTGAAAAAAATACGGATTGATCTTCTTCTATAAATTTTAATCGGTAAGCCACCTTTTCTATTCCCATTTGATTATCCAAAAATGAAAATGAAGTTTTTTCCTCTAATATTTCTTGCAAGTCTTCATAGGTTTCTACGGTATTGTAGCGAGTCCCATGTACTGATCTTTCCAGAAGTACTTGATCTGCAGAAATATCATCAGTAATTTCCCATTCTACGAGGAATCCTAAATTATTAGCCGAAGCTTTCAGCTCAATATCTACACCTTGAGAAAATAAAGAATGATTGGATAGTAAAAATAGGAAGGTCAGCCCAATTGGTAGTAGGTAGATTTTTTTCATGGTAATAATTTGTTGTGAATTAAATATCTTGCGGGCTGTGCTGATATTCTTTTGAAGAAATTATATTCCTTCGATATGTTGAACTACAAGGTAAAATAGGTGAACCCTTTTTTTGGTTTCTAATCGCAATTAGTGTGACTAGTGTTAGACACGCATTAAATAAATGTCGAATATCTCAATTTGAAGAAGGGAAGACGCACGACCGTTTTTTGAATAACGAATATCGAACAAGGATTTGAGAAATTTGACGAATACTTTTGAGGCGTAGAATCAAGGTTATTCGACAAAACTTCTCAAATCCTTGTTCCTTGTTCGATATTCGTTATTCATTTTCCCTACCTTTGAACTCTTTAGTATTATGGCTTGTTTAATATTAATAACAATATTCTCTTCCTTTGAAATCACTATTTGTACTCAATAAATATTTTTATAAATACAAATGGCTTTTGCTGTTAGGCTTTCTAATGGTTACTGCCGCTAATTTTTTTAATGTATTAAAACCTCAAATGGTTAGAAATGCATTGGATTTGGTAGTAGATAATTTACAGATTTTCCATTTGTATGATGGGTTTGATTTACAAACCACCTTCTTTGAAGAGTTTGGAAAGACCTTGTTATTTTTTGGAGTACTCGTTTTAATTTTGGCGATTATTCAAGGAATTTTCATGTATTTTATGCGCCAAACGATTATTGTAATGTCTCGCCTGATTGAGTATGATATTCGAAAAGAAATCTTTCAACACTACGAAGATTTAAATTTAGCTTTTTATAAAAAAAATAATACGGGTGATTTAATGTCCCGAATTACAGAGGACGTTACCAAAGTAAGAATGTATGTAGGGCCTGCTATTTTATATGGATTTAACTTGACAACATTGGTAATAATGGTCGTCGTCTCCATGTTATCGGTCAGTCCTGAATTGACATTATATGCATTGGCACCAATGCCTATTCTTTCCATATCGATTTACTTTGTCAGTAATTTGATTAACAAAAAAAGTATGTTAATCCAAGAGCAACTAGCCACTTTAAATAGTACTGCTCAAGAAGCATATTCAGGAATGCGTGTAGTCAAATCCTATGTCCAAGAAAACCAAATGGGAAAATTCTTTTTAGGACAAAGCCAAGTCTATATGGATAAGTCATTAGACCTTGCTAAAACTAATGCGTTCTTTTTTCCACTAATGGTTTTATTGATTGGAGCTAGTAATATTTTGACGGTTTACATGGGTGGAATAATGGTGGTCAACGGAACGATCACTCCAGGGAATATTGCAGAATTTGTAATCTATGTAAATATGTTGACATGGCCAGTTACGGCAGTCGGTTGGGTAACTTCAATCATTCAACAAGCAGCAGCTTCTCAAAAAAGAATTAATGGATTTCTTGATGTTAAACCTGATATTAAAAATCCAGTCGCTGAGAGTATTCCTAAAAATTTAGAAGGAGATATTGAGTTTAAAAATGTTTCTTTCACTTATCCTGATTCTGGAATTGTAGGATTGCAAGATGTTTCCTTTCATTTGAAAAAAGGAGAAAAAATGGCAATCATTGGAAAGACTGGTTCTGGAAAAACAACCATTGCCGATCTTTTGGTTAGAATGTACGATGTATCTTCTGGTGAAATTTTAATTGATGGAAAACCTATTGATGAAATTGATTTGGCAAATTTAAGGAAGCAAATAGGTTATGTTCCACAAGATGTTTTTCTTTTCTCTGATACGATTGCAGGTAATGTCGCTTTTGGAAATCGAGAGGCTTCTCAAGAAAAAATTGAACAGTACACTAAGTATGCTGCAGTCCATGATGACATCGCCAATTTGCCAGAAGGATTCAAGACGATGGTAGGCGAAAGAGGGGTGACACTCTCTGGTGGACAGAAGCAAAGGGTCTCCATTGCACGTGCATTTATCAAGAATCCAGACATTGTAATATTGGATGATTGCCTCTCTGCGGTAGATACTAACACCGAGCAACAGATCCTAGGATACCTAAATGGAGCCATTTCAGACCGTACAAGTATCATAATTACCCATAGAATATATGGTCTTTTGGACTTTGACAAAATAATTGTTTTGGAAAATGGTAAAATTACCGAAGAGGGTACGCATCAGCAACTCATTGATAATCAGGGGTTTTACGCCGAAATGTATGAAAAACAGCTTGCAGAAAGTGACAAATAAATGCCAATATTCTTTTTGTTTTAAAAGCAAATAATTACATTTGTAAGGAATAAATTTTCGAAAACTATTTTTGTTAATCAAACTAACAACAACGTGGATAACGAAAACCAAAGAAAGTTCGAGAGTGTGTTTTCCAAGAAAGTAAGAGCTGGCAAGCGAAGAACTTACTTTTTTGATGTGCGCAGAACGAAAGGTGACGATTACTACTTAACTTTAACCGAGAGCACAAAACGCTTTAATGGGGATGGTTATGAGAGACACAAAATTTTCCTTTACAAAGAAGATTTTAATCGTTTTCAAGCAGGATTAAATGAGGCTGTCGATTACGTGAAAACTGAATTGATGCCAGATTACGATTATGAAGAATTTGATCGCAGACAAGCAGAGTGGGAAGAGAAGCGTGCAGCAATGGATGCGGGCACCTATGTGGAGCCATCTGAAACTGATTCATCTACTACTGAAAGTACAACAACAGAAACTACAACTGAAAGTACTGAAGTAGAAACTGAAATTGAATCAGAAGATGATATCACTTGGTAAGAAATGTGATTTGATTTTAAATAGGTTATTTGAAAAGCACTTCCAACAGAAGTGCTTTTTCTTTTTTTCGGGGGAAGGTTGCCTACGGGAATATCGAACTTGAGGAATGAAAATTTAATCTAAATCATAAGGTCAATTAGTCAATCAACTTTCTCAATTTCTAATTCCATCAAAGTTAGCGATTCAGTTTCAACTAATTATTAACTAAAATCGGATATTCTTATTTTAATTTTAAATGAATTAAAGAGTCAAAACCATTCGACACATTCAAAATTCAAAACTCATCACCTGCCTGCCGGCAAAGGCAGGTTCAAAATTGATCCTAATCACAATTATCACGATAAGTGATCTTACATATTTCTTTTGTAAGGTTTTCTAAGATCTCCATTACTTCTGCGTTATCATATTTATAAATGATTTTTACTTTGCCTGATTTAAGAAAGATTTTTAAACCGTCAATTTCCACTCCATCAATTTTTTTCCATTTTTTTATACTATCAGAACCTGAAGTTGGTGTTCCTAATTCCTTGATGATTAAGGCTTCAATCTGTGTGGTTAACTTTGCACTAAAATGAGAAGTGTAACGATAGTTATTATTAATTTGAGCTTTTACATATCCATTAGAACCATGGTCTGCATGATAATCACCGTGGATACTGATTTTGACATTCGTTGCATTTTCATCAATGGAAATGATATTTGAAGATTCATTTTCTATTTCTAAGGACGCCATATGTTGAGCATTAGTTTCAAATCCTAACAATACAATTGCAAATACAAAAATTAAGGTACTGATACTTGATTTTAAATTTTTCATAGTTATAATTTTTTTAAAGTTATTTAATGAAATATACTTTATTGAAGTTCAATGGCTGTGCCAAATTTCATAATCTACTGACAGTCAACATTTTATGTATTTTCATTGCTTTTCCCAACAATAAAAAGTGTTCGAAATCGAACAGAGTTTGTCCGTAAATGATACACGTGTTTATGATTTGATATAAAAAGTCCAGTCGTGCTTATTAGGGATGGTACATTAATGACAATACTCAATACCTCTATCTCACACCCAAAACCAATGTTAGTAAAAATAAAAAAATACTTTAAAAGCGAAGTTGTCTATTAATATTTTTATCCATACATTTGTAACCATTGTGTAAGGTTAAACAATTAGGTTATATATGAGTGATTTTTTGTCGTTAGCAGAAGTTTCTAAGCTTATTGGTAAAAGTAAAGAAACGCTAAGAAGGTGGGATCGAGATGGTAAATTAAAAGCAATCCGAGAGCCGATTAGTAATTATAGAGTTTATAAAAAAGAAGATGTAGAAGCATTGTTTGGAGATTTTATGGGAAAAGAAGAAACGCTAGCAGAAGTCTCTAATTATATAAAACCTAGGAAAAATTATTCTGTTTTAGAACTGTTTGCAGGTGCAGGTGGACTAGGACTTGGTTTAGAAAAGGCTGGTCTAAAATGCGTTGCACTCAATGAAATAGATAAATGGGCTTGTCAAACCCTTCGCCTTAATCGCCCAAAATGGAATGTCATGGAAGGCGATATCAAATCTTTTGATTTTTCAAAATACCATAATAAAGTGGATGTAGTGACGGGAGGTTTTCCTTGTCAAGCTTTTAGCTATGCTGGAAAAAAATTAGGACTTGACGATGCACGAGGAACTTTGTTTTATGAATTTGCAAGGGTTGTAAAGGAAGTACAACCACCTATTTGTATTGGAGAAAATGTAAGAGGATTGTTAAGTCATGAGAAGGGAAAGACCTTAGAAGGGATGAAATCTGTCTTGGATGAGATTGGTTATCGAGTGGTGCCGACACAAGTTCTAAAAGCTATCTACTATAATGTTCCTCAAAAAAGAGAGCGTATATTTTTAGTAGGAGTTCGAAAAGATATTGATGTGGATTATGAATATCCACTCCCTTCTCGTAAAGTTTATACACTTAAAGATGCTTTGAAAAAAGGAGATTTATATCCTAAAAAGGTGCCTAAATCTGAAGGCGCAAAATATCCTCAATATAAAAAAGATGTGCTTGACCTTGTCCCGCCTAAAGGATATTGGAGAGATTTACCGCTTGAACTTCAAAAAGAATATATGGGTGGAAGTTTTTATTTAGGTGGTGGAAAAACTGGAATGGCTCGAAGAATTGGTTGGGATGAACCATGCTTGACTTTGACTTGTAGCCCTGCTCAAAAACAAACGGAACGTTGTCATCCTGATGAGACGCGCCCTTTTACAGTTAGAGAATATGCTCGTATTCAGACCTTCCCTGATGAGTGGGAATTTGTAGGTTCTTCGGCTCAACAGTATAAACAAATTGGAAATGCGGTGCCTGTGAATTTAGGGAAAGAAGTGGGATATTCAATTGTGCGGTTTTTGAATAAGTATTATTATAGTTCTTAGTCACATTGCGGCAAGCCGCAATCGGATGTAATTTTTCAACGCAGAGCCGCAGAGGCGCAGAGTTTTTTTAAATACGTCCAAAAAACTCTGCGTCTCCGCGACTCTGCGTTGAAAAATTGCGTTCGAGAAAAATTTTGTAACAAAGATCTTAGTCAAAAGGTGACTTGCTTACTTGAATAACAATACATCTACAAATCCCTGAACCCATTATAATACCCATAATTTTCCAAAGTAATTTCATCCAACATACTTCTTTGCGTCAAATTCGTCATTTGATTTATTTCAAAAACTACGGAATTTTGAGTTTGTTTTTTATCCAAATTAGCCGCTTCTAAATAATCGTCAATTCCTTGTGGCAAAGCTTTATACAATTGAAAAAACGCATCCTCCTCCCCTGTCAACAAAGCATAAAATTGATCTCCTGAAATTTTAAAAACTCGACTGTGGCTGTATTCTTTTCCATTAATTTCTCCTACCCACTTTTCATTAAAACTATTTTTTGCTAAAATCTGAACCCAGTAACATTTTGCTTGTTTGTAATCATCAGCGTAGCGTGCAAGCTTTTGAAAAAGACTTTCAGCGGAACTACTATTCATCGTATTATGCTTGTTTTTTATATCAGCAAATAGCGTATCATTCGTCGCTTTTATATCGAATCCACTTAGATTTCCCATTTCAAAACCTTCGATGCCTCCGAGTATTTCTTCATGAAAAGTTCCTATGGAATTATTGATGGATTTATCAATCTGACGTAAAATTTCGCCTTCAATAATTTGCTCTTCACTT
>Ga0114957_1002736_pt1 | contig 16471 bp, 19 predicted proteins | sample BantaG_FD_87175 | JGI IMG/M metagenome (GOLD analysis project Ga0114957, IMG submission 87175) | Marine algal microbial communities from Bantry Bay, Ireland - BantryBay_4 metaG | ecosystem: Host-associated > Algae > Red algae > Unclassified | place: Bantry Bay, Ireland | collected 2014-11-21 | reverse complement strand
TGCTGAGAATCATACGACAAAGATGAAGATACCAAATGGGGACCGACAATGGGGACGCTTTAACTGGAGAAGACAAAGGGACACAACAACAACTGGAAAAGAGGAAAGGGACCCAACGACGTCGTGGTCAGAAGAGTGAAGGAGCAGAACGAAAGGCCTCATTACAGTGCTGAAGCTCTGAATTCTATGGCAGCATCGAAAAGAGACACTCTCCCGATGTGCAACCATTATGCTGAATACTGCATCACATGATAAGTTAATTGCTCTGTCAGTCATCCCAACAATATTTGTAGAATGGGTGAAGCACTCGCTCGTGTGACGGGAAACACATTTGGCCCCTTACGATAGAATCCTTATTGTTTGAGCAAACGTTATTTTGGAGTTGGACACACCGTTCGACTCAGCTCATCGAGATCTGTCCTGTGAGGCTATCTCAAAGTCAATCTGATCGAATGTCAAGAACTGGTGGATGCGCACTGGTGACTACTGGCTTTTTCCCAAACTGTGTGTCTGTGTTCTCACGAAAAGTGGAAGCTTCGCTATGGTGGTTTTCTGGAAAATGGCCAGCCTGATGCGCCAGTGGTTTGCCAATACCATTGTGGACCGATAAGTCTCGATTGTGGGTCAGATTGGGCTCGAGTTTGCTGCTGGCCAATGAAAAAGCTGGTCCGCGGGATGAAGACATTCGCAGTCGCTCCGCGGTTGTGCGCTTTACCTCTCCGAGATGATGCCGCCGAGCCTGCGGTCGCCATGCGCGACTGTTTTGTCCAACAAGCAACAATGCCCCAACGGGCACGCAGACCCGAGACTGTGGCGCAGTGATGAGACCCAACAATGACCGTCGCTGGGGCCGAACAGTGCATTCCCCAGTATCCCTGTCACAGTGTCGACGTAGGGACCGTCGTTGTCGTCAAGAGCATTAGGACGGACTCGACGACGGAGACTACCAGAGGATCGTCACTGCCACTGTCGGTGCGGGCTGTGGCGTCGGGGTGTCCGGCTGCACGGAAGTGGACGGCGTGAACGATCGTGGCGGCGCGGGGCGGTGGCGTTGGGGCGGGGAGGAGGTCGTCGTGTCGTCGTGGTGCGGCGGGGTCGTCCAGTTTTCGCGAGCGGTGGCGGTGGTACGGGGCTCTGGGCCGTGCGGTGGCACGCTGAGCTGCTTCGACGCATCAAGTAGGACGGAACGGCGCAGGACGCTCTTACGTCCTGCAACGCGGTATGAAATGCAGCATTTGTCATTATGTGAGCCCGCCGGACGGCCCCGCACACAATGCCCGCACGTGCCCCCTCAAGCAGACGCAGTGCCGCCGGAGCCTGCGAGAGGACCACCCGTTTTTTGAGGCCGGGCAGTGTGTGAGTGCGGGCTGTGTGCACAAGCAGAAATGCAATACGTGCGGCATCACGGGCCACCTGTACGGTACGCAGGCACTCACCACCAACCGGTGGAAGTTCAACAACAAGGGCCGGCTGGTGCGCAAGCAGACGACGCAGCCGCTTTGCAAAAACGACTTTGTCTGTACACTTATGACGGAGGAGTCCATCCGCAGCATGGTGGACAACTCGCTGAACGTGTCCACCGCAGCCGCTCATGACGCCCACCAGCGGCGGGTGGCAACGTCGCGCCTCCGCGCCAACACAAACGCCGAGTGTCTCGACATCGACGAGACGGTGCGAATCATGGAGGAGCTCGGCAGCGAAGCGGCAGTGCTTCAAAAGGAGAACAAGGTCGGCTTCAAGACGCTGTACAAGAACGCGCACTTAGGAGCCGTCGCTGCGGGCCACCTGGCCGCGTCGGCCGTGGAGAGCAGCATGGACGACGCGACCCCCCCCGCCTCGGACCGAGACCACGAGGTGGACGATCTGACCACTTCGAGCAATGACGGCGAGAAAAGGCCGGTGGGTCCTGGCGCGAGCGGCAAGGGGAAGGGGCGCGCTCGTAGTGGCTTCAAGAAGGTGGACGGGATGCGGGCGCACCGCGCGCGGCGACAGAGCCGCACGGACCGGTACGCTTCCGCGGTGGTGAGAGGGCAGCGGCGGTCCCCGACAGGGGCCTCCGCGACGAAGAGCAGAGGAACCAAGGGCAAAGCGGGAAAGGCCAGCATTGGGGAAACCATCGATGTGGACACAGACGCCGCTCTACGAAAGGCAGAGGCGAGAACGCGCGGGTGGCCGCTGGCAACGCGCCATCGCTTCGAGGACCACCTGCCGGTTTTCTTCTCCCCGCGGTTTGGCGGTACACCTCCGCTGCAAGTTGCGCACGGTGCTGCTATGGAGCTCTTCCAGTGCCCGATGGCGGAGGTGGATCCAGATATGGCGGGTCTCATCGTGCGGGGGGCCACGAACAAGCAGGTGCGCGGGTACATGCTCACGTCCGGGACCATGTGCGCCGCGCAGGTCGCCGAGTGGTTGTGCTCGGCCATGCCCGATGCTCTGCGCTCCGCCACTCTTCCAAGCATGGCGTACGCAGTGGAGCAGATGGTGGCAAAGCAGGTGGCAACTTCCGCTGCTGCATCGGGCGTCGGTTTGGCCGGCGTGGCAGAGGCACTGGGTGACGGTGCCGCTGCGGTCGCACAGGCTGCAGCGGGTGAAGGCGCATCAGCTGCATCGGCGCCACCGAGTGCGGCCGCAATGGCTGCCCACCCTGTGGCAGCAGCAGCGTCCGTCTGTTCGGTTGCGACTGGACGTGGTGGAGCCGCGTCGGATCCTCCACGGCCATCGGCAGCAGGCCCTCTGTCCGCAGCTGCTGCAACGGCTGTTGGTGAAATGCTCACAGGTGTCGCTGCGCCGGGAGTTTTTCCGCATGGGAGCCTCTAAGCAAGGCACGCGGGTCTGGGGTTGGGGGCAGGGGTACAGACCTGACCGGTGTGCGTGGCCAACGAGAGGCGTGGAACGTAGCGGCAGCGACGCAGTTGGAGTCGGTGGATAGGCGCCGTTTGAAAGGCGCGGAGCGTAGTCTTGCATTGTAGGGGGTTTGAGGGGGCAGGGGGATTGGACACATCCACCCGCGCACGCGTGCTCCCTCGTGGTCAAGAAATCCCATGTTTATCATACCGCGAGGTGGCGAGACAGGCACGGTGCGGGAGCGCCGTGACGGCGGCCTCGTCGAGCAGGCCGACCGGCGAGGGCGGAAGAGAGTGACGAAGGCACACGCGACGGCGGCGACCGCGTCGGCGTTGCCAACGATAGCGGAATGGCGCCGGTCGGCCCGTGGCAGTAGGGGACGGCGGCCGCCATGCCCTTGGCGTCAGCGCCAGCAGTGTCGGCCCCGAGAGGACTCAGCGGCCGGCAATTTTTCTGCCGCACCGGCCACACGGCGCAGCAAGGGGGGGAGGGATGGGGGGGGGTAGGGGGAGGGGTCGATCCCACGCGGCCTCCCACAACACCGCGCCCAGCAACTAAAGCGGCGTGCGCAACGCGCACATGGGACACCTCCACGCCGGCAGGTGGACGCGAGCAGGCGGTGGCATGGCTGGCCGGTGGCCGGCGGCCGGACCCGTCCGCACGCCACGGTGGCCGCCAGCCAAGGCTACTGGCGAACAAAGGGGGGCGTGGGGCGGGGTGGCGGATCCGAGTGAGCAGCTGTTGCTTTGCGCTCCCACCAAGTCGATTCGGGACTTGGCAGCGACAAGACGCCACAGGGTCGACGAGGCGGACGCAAGACGAAGGGATCACCACGTGCTATTCCGTGAGGCACCACCGGCACGAAATCTGTCAGTGCAGCGGGCTCATGGTTCTGAATTCAGCAGAGCTCGAAATCATGTGCCTGGGCCGCCTCGCTCAGAACTCATGACCCGTTGGCGTTGAGCCCACCGTAGAACACGCCTGACGCAGGCCACCTTTTCTCAGAACCGCCGCTGTCGGGCGAGATTGCTGCCCACCATCTACGGAACGAGCGTTCGTCCATTGCTCTCCCCCGCAGACCGGCACTGTTCGCGGTGGCCCCTGCTCCCTTCCCCCAGCCTGGCCCCTGGGGCCCGCAGCTCGCTGCCCCCGCGGCGGTCCCAGGCTGTCCGCCACTGTAGCACAATTGTCGCAGTGTGGGTGCATGGGTTCTGGCTACAGAGTGCCAGCTGTATGTCTCCAAGGGGCACTACGTGTGGGAAACATGCTCAAGGTGTTGGCAGTTGCTCAAGCAACCGCTCGAGGACCCAGCCCACTCCCCACTGGCCTCTGTCCGTGCGGCATCATCTCCTCCACAGCGCGAGGGGGTCGCAGGGGTCCGAGCCTTTTCAAAGCCACCAGATTGCCTCTGGCTCCTCCCACAGCCACCAGGTGGCCGGGGCCTCGTCTTCCAGCCTCGAGTATTGGACGCGCACCGCGACCTGTGCAGCACAGTTTTACCGTTGGATTGCGTCCACTGCCCCTCAGACACAATCGAGTCACCATGGAGGGCAACCCGTGGCCACACAAGCCGAACATGTGCAGGTTCAGACCTCGATACGAAGGCAGTGCGGCTGGAATGCAGTTCTAGGCGCACAAGATGCGCCAAGGGCCGGGCTTCGATACCGCAATGGGCTCTATCCGGGGGCCAAAGGCATTGGGACGACTGCGGCGTGGGTGCCCGCTTTGCGACCGCCTCAGATCAACTTCTACCCGCAAGTGTAAACGGCCGTGGGTGCCCTTCGCCGGCGCCGCGTGTGGCGTTGTGCTCTGCACTCTCCCAAAGGCATATGACTCTGACTTGGCGCTGTGTCGTCGCACACGCAAAGCCGCTGCGACAGGAGTCACTTCCATGTTCGCGGGGGTACCCCATGAGCATACTCCGGCATGAGCTACTCACCGCCCCCGTCGCCTCCTGCGTCAGCCCCACCCCCTCTCGCGCCTCCACTACCCCCTGACAACAATGGCATTCCGATTATATCTCTCATCACGCCACCGTCCTCACCTGTGAGGGCCATCGGGCCCGCCGAGCCGGGGTCTACGTCCCCTCAAGAGCAGACCCCTTCTCCGCCTTCGTCACCGGGCACCGAGCAAAGGCCGGCAGCATTGGCTGGCAGCCAACCAAGACAACCTGGTCTCGAGTACCCGTCGACTCGGGCAACGCGGCGGCGGGCTGACCGTGAAGCTGCGCGATGGGCTCGTTTCGTTGCAGCTGATGCGCGCCGCATCCGGAGCGCGATATTTGTTCCAGTTAAGCCGACGTACGAGGGCAAGGGGAAAGGCAGGGCCAAGGCTGTCGGCGGCGCGTCGGTCGGTGACGTGGCGGGCGCAAGTGCCAGTGCCTTGGCCCGCGCCGTCTCGGTGGGTGGCGGCCTCGCAGGTGGCCACAGCAGGAAAAAGAACGAGAAAGCACCCGCGAGGGTGGGCGGCTCGGCGCGCGCTGGCATCAGCAAACTGAGGCCGAGCAAGGGCGGCAGCTCGGCTGGCGCCCGCGATGGCGCCAGCAACTCTCCCTCCCCAGACGAGCGAGACGGGCCGACGTGCGACTTTTGCCCGGTGGTCAACCGCAATGGAGGAACGCTGCCGTCACCAATTCTGGGCCCATTCACCAAGGGTAGCATGCGCAAGAACATCTACGTGCATCATATCTGCGCAATGTGGGCGCCAGAAGTGTTCCACGACCCCGACACAAACGAGCTCACTAATGTCATCGCCGCCTACCACCGCAGCCGGGGTTTGGAGTGCACGGTGTGCCTCGCCAAAGGCGCCACCGTCGGGTGCTACGTGGACTCGTGCAGGCGCGTTTACCATTTTTGCTGCTTGTACGGCCGCCCTCCTACTTCCCTGTCGCATCCAGAGAACAACGGACCATGCACGAGGCACGATGAGTACTTTGCCGCCTTCTGCCCGGCTCACTCGGCCAACGCCAACGACGAAGTCTACATGAAGCGGATGAAGGCCGACGCGGAGCTGTCTACCTTTTTGAGCGAGCGCTCAAGCGCCGTTGAGGCCGCCCTCGACGGGGACCCCGGCCTAGGCATGGATTGCCCGGGCTTCGACGTGACTGGGATCCGCCGCAATGAGACAGAGACCATATTTTGCCGGGTGTGGCGCGTGGCCTCGGTGCTACCCACCGACTCATGGGTGACGGTCGTCGGCCGGCAGCAGCGGCGGGTGCTCAGTCGGGGCGAGCGGCTCGCTGTCCGTGACCTACCTCGCCGAGTCCCGCGGTCCGCTCTCGGCCTCTTTGGCGCTCCGGACTCTGTCGCTCCTGGTGCCACGAGCAGCTGTCCGGCGGCCGCTGCAACGCCGGGTGATGGGCAGGGGGGTGCAACCGGTGCAAAGTCCGCTGGCGACAGGGTTCCGAGTCCCGCTGACGGGAATGCGCCCGACGCACCACAAGGCGGACCATCTGGCGGAGGGGACGCGCCTGCGGACTTGGTGGCTGTCGTCGAAGGTGCTGCAGCTGCGCCTGTGGAGAGGCCGGCGTCTGGACGGCGCCGCGTGTTCCTGATGCGCAACTTACGGCAGTGCCGGGCGCTCGGTCGGCGAGTATTGCGGCCGTCGCTGCCGGCTGTGCCGTCATCATACTTCCACACGACGGTTGTCATGCCAGCTTCGACTCGTCCACAGTCTCTGCCAGCCGGGACAAGCAGCGGCGGTGGCCCCGCGCAGGGCAGCACTGCCGGCCGCGCGGTAGGCGGTAGCGCTCTCTCTGGGGCCGGCAGCGGAGGCGCTGGCGGCGGTGTGGTGGGCGGTACACCCCAATGGGCTACGGTCAGGGGTGAGGAGTTGACGCCTGGCGATATTAGTGGCACTGCGGCTCGTGGCAGTGGTGCGCGGGTGCCGGGACTGGGGCAGCGACCGATCCCCGCTCCCTGTGTACCGCCTACATGCCCACCTGACAGCGCGGCCGGGGGCGAGCACGCTGGGGTCGACAACGCCGGGGGCGAGCACGCCCGGGGGGAGCGCGACCATGACAGGATAGATTGATAGTGGTTGCCGTGGCTCTCATATAATGCTGTAGGACTGAGCACTTGCTTTTTTCTGTCAGGGAAGCCACAAGAAGAACTCGGGCGCTCCGTCTGCTCTCTTTCTGACGCCCACCTCATGCCCCTGAACAATTCTCACACACCTGCTCGTACCCTCCAGCTCCGCTTCCCTTCTCCCCCGCTCGACAGTCGACGCTCGTGTCGACCACGGTCACGGAGTAGTAGTCGAGCACCTTCGTCGCCGCGTCGGCGCGTGCGGGTGCGGGACCCACCTTAGCCGCCGCGCGGAACCGCAGAGGGAGCATCTGCCAGAAGGCACCACTGACGCTGCAGTCGACGACGAACAGGTCATGTGACGAATTTGGGCAGGCGGCTCACCTCCCCCGCCAACACCGCCTCGCGCGTTGTGGGGGGGAGGTGTCGGGGGCGGAGGATGATGACTAGCTGCGCAGGCCAAATGGAATGTCATGTAGGCCCGAATCCGAGGAGGAAGGAAGGCAGAGGGCACGACACCGAAGCAGCAGAGCATCGCGGACACGCTTCAGCGGAGGTGCCCGCGATACGCACTGTGGCGTCCTGTCCTCCATGGTCCTTCCACTAGCTGAGCCACTTGCCACCCAGTCCACTCGCCTCCAAGCACACGTACCTTGCAGTCATGAGGGTGCGTTTTGCTCGGCGCACTCAGCAGCGGGGACGATTGTCAACATCTTTGTCGAATGAGCCCCGCGACAGCAGAGATTTGGTCTGGCTTACAATGCGCCGCTAGCCAATGACCGATCACGAAGACGACCATCCAACAACACCTTGTGCACCAACTGGCTTCTTAAACAATAAAGAGGCCCCCTGGGCATTCATGCCCCCGCGACAGAAATGGAAGTCCTAAATCACACGAGTCGGCCCACCTGTTCCTTCCAGGCTGTCACGGGCATTGAGCTGCAGCACAAGTCGTTCGCTTGGAAGCCTGCCCTCACCTGGAGGCTACATGAAGTGTTTTCGTCGTTTGGAATTCATTTTTGCCACTGAGTGGGCTGTGAGGATACCCAAGGGCGTTTGGGAGCGTCACGCGGCTGACAGCTGCAGGCGCTTGCAGACGAGAGGGCATTCTGCAGGCAAGTTGCCACGTCTCATCGTGGATCTCCCATGGCGCCGACCCTCCAGCATCCAGTCTCGCGTTCCGAATGAACGGACCATGTCCCAGCGTCGTCCAGCGGGCGCCCGCTCGCCACACGTGCAAGCAAGCCAAACGCAACTGTGCCGCGACCGTTCCTCCTGTCGTGTCGCACCAACCACCACCTCCATGACCGTCTAGTGCCACCAGCCACACGTCCATTCTTCACTCAACTGTGACACCCCCGCCGCGCCCCGCCCCCGAATGCCTTTGGCGTGGTCTTTTCGCGCATTGTGTACGTTTTCGCATGTCGGGCCGCGGTCCTTGCCTCTGTTGCAAAGCAGTGAGATGCGTGGCGGAGGCCGGCGTCAAGTTGATGAGGTGACACCCAGGTGCGTCCTACTCACCTTGAACCTCTTTGCATCGTACATGCTTTCGCCTCCTGCCTCACGCCCTCCCCTGCTTTTGCTATTCGGCCAATCTGACTGCCCGGTCTTACTTTCGACCATCAAAGAGAGCGTGTACTGGGCCCAACTACGCCAAGGCGCAATGCAGTGCGACATCTGTTTGTATCGTGCCCCCGCAGGCGTTGCGGGGCACAAAACGCGCCACTGCCCCATCCGCGAGATCGAATGCCGTTACCAGCTGCCCAAGGACAACCCCTTCTACCTCTCCGGGACGTGCCTCAATGTCTACTGTGTGCACAACCAGTGCTGTCCGAGGTGCCTCATGATCGGTCACACTACGCACACGCTGAAACTTACTTCGATGCGTTGGAAAGTGACCTCCAACTGGCGCGCTGTCCCTGAAACTAGTGCCGCGATGCCGCCGCTCGATTCACGCGACTTTGTGTGCTCTTTGATGACTGACCAGTGCGTGCGTCGCCTCTTGAGGAGCATACAAGACTTGGCGCTTTAGTGTGGTCACTGGTTGGTGCCCGTGCCCTGTCTCGGACTGGGCCGTCCGACATTAGATTAACATATGTTCTTGTGTGTAGCATCATTGAGCGTTATTTTTCTCCACGCGAAGCAGGGCACCGTTGAGGGCGACGCTGGGCGCAACAGGATTCCAAGATATGGCCACAAAGGCGGCGGTGTCGATTCCGTACGGCTGCGCCGACCAATACAGCCCAATGACAGCTGGCACGGCCGTGGATGTGGTCATTGTCGGAGATGTCAGGTTTTTACAGCACGGGGCAGAGGGGCGCGCCGAAGTGCTGTGTACTGGAAGCGCGCCGCGTTTGTGCCACGCGACCCCACTGGATTCCGAATACAGCTATCGCCTCAGGAGAGGTGCCTGGCCCGTGAACGCGTTGGAAAGTCGTAAGTGGTGGGCGACCACGCTATGACAAAGGATGGAACAATAGTGCAACCTACTCATTGACGTGTGCCAGATCATGCGAGTACGCCACTGACATGGCGTAAGGGATTCGGAAGCTCCGCCCTGCCCGAGTAGCCGGCGGGCGTGACAGAAGGCAACGAGCTGCCTACGAGGGGTGCAGTGAATCTCGAAGCAGTGCTGATTGGTGGGCTCGCGGTGGGGACTAAGGGACCGCCTGCTGCAGCGCAGGGCATGAGAAGGACAGAACACGTGCGGATGGAGCACAGGCTTTCATGCGGCGAACAATGAAAGAATGGACTGTGGAACACGCAGAGAACTGTGCGTCACATGAACAGCAACATGCGCCGGGTCGGCAATCGCATTCCAGGGGACCTAAATTGTCTTGTGAACAGAACAGGAGCAAACGTCAGGGACCTCGTGAAGCGTTGTCTCGGTGAACCGACAAGACGTACTCCACGAGCCCTAGACCACGCGGTCCTCGCCTGCACCATCCTCCGGCGCGTTACTCGTCTTCGCCTGCTGTAGGGCGAACGCAAGCCCGTCTACAACTCGCACAACACAAGAAGCCCTCCTATCACTCGCATGCCACCGTGACTGAGGTCCTCGATCGCAACAAGTTCACAACCAGGTAGGTGCTCCACAGGGACTCCTCCATTTGGGTGGTGCCATCGGTCGCGCTCGTCTGGCCCTCGTCCCACGTCCACGTCGTCGCCGACGTGATCATCGACGCCGGTGGGGTCGCCGCGGCGCATGTGCAGTGTCACGCCGCCGGGTTGGTCGTGCCCATCTTGCAATAGTTCTACTAGCACGCCGCCGCCCGCGTGGACGCGGATGCCAAAGTCGTCGCCGCCACGAATGTAGAATGTTTCGTCTTCTCCGCCCGGTCGGTTGCCGCACGGGCTGTAGCCCGTCCGTCGCTCACAGCGTCTTCTGTATACGCTGGAAAAGATATGGCAGAAAAAGACACAGGATGAGCATGAAGAGTGGCGGCACACACCGGCCAATGCGTGTGCGTAAGCTTCTGTGGACATTAGTGAGCGTTCGAAACCATGCCGCGTGGTCAGCTCGTGGACGGCCCCACCCGTCTCGTCTACATGACGCCACGCCATAATCGATCGGGAATACTAGGAGGGGCGCACTGGAGACACGCGCCGTGCGCTACAGGTACAACCAATTGAGGCGTAGTCATACCTGATCCATTGAGGAGCCGTCAAACACACGACATCAGGCACGGACGCCGAACATGCATCGCGAATGGATTCGGAGGGAGGAAGACGGCGCGACCACCGTGGAAGACGAATAGCTGTTGTCCAACGACACCGGCGACGTGACCACGAGTGGTCAGGCGAGCAACCATTTCGTCTACCCGGAGGAGGTCCAACAGTCGGAAACGTGTGACCGCACCGCATCTCGCTGAGGACCCCTCGATCTTGGATGATGTTGCAAGTGTTCCGTGGCTGCCAAGAGGGCTGGCCCTCCCCAACCTCCGATAGGAACGGGCGATGGCGCCCAAAGCACCCTGAAAAGCTATATTGAAATGCCTTTTTAGTAGCCCCCGCCGGTCTGACGTTAGATGTGCCCTCGAAGGGTGCCTCGACAGGCGACTGCGGAGATTTGTTTTCGATCCATTTCATGCGCGGTCCCTCTGACATGATGCCCTTGCGAGGAGTTCAACCACTGCTTGATCGGCGACGCTTTTGACGTCTCAAGCGTTTCTGTGCCTGAAGGACGGGCCACTTTCTTGCTGACAGAAGCAGCACACTCTCTGACAACTGCGAGCTTCCACAGAAGCGGACGTCTGGTGCACGGCCGCTGCGCCGGTCGGCAGCATCATCGTATCTTCCTTTGCCCATGACGATGAGGCGGTTCTCGTGTGACGTGGGGCGAAAATCACGTGGTTGCGGCGCGGCCCATCGATGGAGGGGGTCTGCGTGGGGTGAGGTGTGATCGGTGACCGTATTGTGCGCAGACCGCCTGGCAGCCGGGCCCTGAGCTGGATGTTGGCACATCCGCATGTCCAGTGCCAATCGCTTTCTATTTTCTTCCTTACTGCCACTCCTTTAAATGCTCCTCCGCGCCCAGCAACACGCTACGAGCCGGTGTGGGAGCGCGAAGCACCCGCTCAGGCAGACGTGCGGCCGCCGACGTGAAGGCCGACATATGGCGGCCGGCGGCACCATCCGGGGGAGGCGCTGCTGAAGGACCCGCTACGTCCAGCGAGGGTGGCGGCCAAAACGCCATGACCACAGCCCGCACGCGGCTCAGTCACGAAACGTTCTTCTCTGCGGCGCCGCTGTTGACAACCCCTTTGCTTGGCGTCGCTCCAGCGCGTGTGTTACCTCCCCCGCTGTCCATTGGCCACGTGCTCAGCGGCACGTACCGCCCCCTCTTCCGCCACGCATTCTGCTCTCCTGAGACGCAGAGGCGGAGCGTACCTTTCTTTTTACCACCTCCAGCACAGCGCATCAATGGGGCGCTGTTACGCATCATTTGGTCGGTGAACAACAGTGGAAAAACGGTGGAAAAGACGTGGGGGCTGCGGTTTGTGCAGCAAACACACAGGCTATGACGAGCATGCGACGAAAAACCAGAGGCATCACAAAAGCTATAGGCATCACGCAAGTCATCACGCTTGGGCGACAGGCACCAGGAGTTCGGCAATCTGGTGAGAGACTCGAGAAAACTGGCCGGCAACTTGGGCGGTGCTCAGCATACCCACAGCCGCGGCCATCAGGTGGAAGGGCTTGTCGAGGTAGCGACCGTCCTCACACACGAGTGACCGGACGTGCTTTTTCAGCTCCGAGAAGACGCCCTCAATGGGCTGAAGGTTCGGAGAGTACGGCGGCAGCCGCAAAAAGTGCATACCGTTGGCCTGCATGTAGTCGTCGCCCCGCTGGTCATGGATGCCTGCATTGTCATATAGCACCACGCATGCGTCCGGCTGCATTTCCCAGGGTAGGCCAGGGATGTAGGTGCTCATCTGCGCGTGGAGACATTGGAGGAAGAGGCGCCAGTCGTCCGCCGTCTGGGCGCTGCCCACGATCACGGTCTGCGACCAAAGAACCCCGTGGGTGAGGGTGACAGCCATCATGGTACTCGTGCGCGCTATCGGCCGCGTGTCCCGGTCCCTTAACACGCACGCCACGTTGCGCAATGACCGGCCGTACCTGTGGTACATGTCGCTCCCCGCCGTGTGCGTCTCGTCGACAGACACGACGCAGCGCAGGGGGATCTCGTTGAACAGCACCGCAAAGGCGCGCTGGGCGGCGAGGGAGCTCTCCGCGTAGAGCCGCTCAATCTTCTTGCGGGAGTACTGGTGAAACCGTAGCACGCGGTAGACCGTGGCGGCGCTGACGTAGCGGTGGTCGCTCTCGGGGTAGTCCAAACTCAGCGCCACCAGCAGGTCGACATGGTCGCGCAGGAAAGCAGCCGGCTCCAACTCAACGAGGGTGAGTACAGCGCGCGTCAGGTGCGGGTTGCGGATGGCCGCGTCGCCATGCGAGTTACGGAGGCGTGGGTCACGCCAAACGGTGCCACTCTCCTCGAAGTGCCGCATCCAGCGCCGCATAGACCGCCCTGAGCACCCAATGATCTCCGCGACGTCCGACGCAGGGTATCCTTCCTCGAGCAGCCCGAGGACGTGCTGTCGGGTGTCTTCCGAAAACATGACCGGCACAGCGTTGCAGTCGCAGGACTGCTCACAATGATTGAGCGTAGCGACGAGACCGTCGCACGCGTCGAAGAGCGCGTCGCCACCTTGGCCTGCGTCGACGTGCTCGCGCATACACGGCATACACGGCGCTTGTTCTACGTCCACGCAACCGCCTGCGTAAGCAACGCCGCCAACGAGATTTCCACGACGCACTCGCATTTGTACGCCGCTGTGTTGATCGCGCTCCCTGTGTTGTTTGTCGCCGCCGTGTTGGCCGTCGTCCCCACCTTGGTCGCGACCACCCCGCTCTTGCTCCACGTGTACGCCGCCGCCAACGCGGCAGCGGTCGCCCATGCGGTTGCCGCCGCGCAACTGCAGCTGCACGTCGCCGTCTTGCTCGCCGTCGTTGTGGTGGTTGCCGTCGCCGTCTTGATCTTCGTCGCGGTGCTGGGCGGCGTCACCTTGGTCCCACCCACCCGCCAACTGCTCCGCATCCACTGCGCCACCGCCCACAAGCAGCTGAGCGTCACCTTATCGGTCGCGGTCGCCCCCGCGATCGTGGTTGCCCACGCTGTCAACGCCGCGGCCATGCAGCTGCACGGGGCCGTGATGGGCGTCGTCGCCGTGATATAATTTGTGGCCGTGGTGGGTGTTATGGCCGTAGTGGTCGTCGTCAAGGTGTTGGTCGTCGTCAAGGTCTTGCTCGTCGTCGAAGCGATGGCCGTGTACGCCTTGGGTGCTCCCACCCCCCCCTTGCTCCACAATCACGCGGCCGCCGACGCGTCCGCCGAAGCCGATGTCAACGCGGTCGTCGCCGCGCACGCCCGGCTCCGCGCCGCCGTGTTTGTCGTCGCCAACGTGTTCGTTGCCGTCGCCGTGCTGTTCCTCGTCGCCGTCTTGGACGTCGTGTCCTTGGGTGCTCCCACCCCCCCCTTACTCCACAATCACGCGACCGCCGACGCGTCCGCCGATGCCGAAGCGGTCGCCGCCGCGTACGCGCGGCCCCACGCCGCCGGGTCGGTCGTCACCGCCGTCTCGGTCGTTGTCGCCGTGATGGTCGTGCCCACCACGGCCTTGGTACACAAGTACGCCGCCGCTGGCGCGGCCCGCAACGTCGACGAGCTCCGCGCTGCGCACGTGCAGCTCCCCGTCGCCACCTCGCGCATGTAAAGCTCTGAGTACGACTGCGAGCGCCCTCGTTTCCGGCGCGCCCGTTTCCTGCTCACGTCGTGGCAATGGCGGAGGAGGGCGGGGGACAGGGACACACCAGCGGCACCACAGCAGTCCGCGCGCAGGCGGGCAGCAGCCAGCCGCGCGCAGGCGGGCGGCAGCAGGGAGGGTGGACAGTGGCCGCCGCGGTGACACGTGCAAGAGCCGCACAGGAAAGAGGCAGGACGGAAGGGTGGCTTCCACGACAACTCCCTTGCCTGACAGGCAAGCGGCCACACGCAGGCTGGGCGCCGGGCCCGCGCCACCTGGAGTGGGTCATGGGTTCGGGAATCCACTTGACCGCCATTGCCTAAGAGATTAAGGCCGCATAGCCCTCTCTCGGCGAAGGGCGGCAGCCACAGTGGTCGTACTGTCTGCTGGGCAGATGGTCGAGCTCGCTGAGCGGATCGCCGAGAAAGCCAACACGCTTGGCCACGCCAGCTGCATCGACGACGCGAATCGGCTCGGCCAAGAGGCATTCGGCTGCGCCCCGACGCCAAACGACACAGCCTCACGGATTTCAGCTCCGCCCCACTTGGTGTCGAGACGGGGCACAAGCCCCGCCAGACAGCAACTGTTGTTGGCCCTGCTGCGCCAGTCCACATTGCCACCAGCCAAGTCGTTGATCTGGCCAATGCCTGACCAATGGGGTGCTTGCACGTGATCCGCTACGCTGACAGGGAGCTGACAGAGGTGGATCGTGGGAGATGGGTTTGCCCACCCATTTCAGCTCCACAGGCATGCGACAAGTCGCACTAAGAACTATACCCCCTCAGAGCGCCAGCACGCGGGGGTGCTATTAAAAACCATGCCCTTAGCAATTCTCGGAGGCATGGGTTTGCCCACCCAATTCAGAAGCACCATCAGGGGGCCCAAGTGGGTTTCCGCAGGACCATCAGAGAGCCCGTCCTGTGGGACTGGGCCACGCACTCGTTGTCAAATTACCGCTGTCGACGCGAGAGGCACGCATTGTGGTCACGGGTCGGACGTGTTCGCTTCTTGCTCTCACTCGACACCATCGATTTTGACGCCCAGGGAGGGGGGGGGGAGATGACACTCCATGGTATGGGGAAACCATCACCCCCGCAGGCTGGCCATTTTCCAGAAAACCACCATACCTGGTCCCTGCCCTGGGGGACCAACTTGTCCGATAGCTTCTTTATTATAGATAGCAAAATACTTCGGACTGTAGAATAGATTGTACGTAAAGATTGTGTATTTGAATCGATTAAGAATTTAATTAAATTCTCCAACCGCCCTATGCCCGTACGATGACCACGTCAGGGAACGCAAGCCCGTCCAAGACGCTAGCGGGGCCAGGTCTGGGGGGGGAGACCCCCACCCGCCCACCTCATCGTCGGGGAGGTGCGCCGGCAGCAGTGTGCCGGCCGCGACCCCGTACGTCACAACCAGTAGAGCGACGAGCGCCACGGGTGCGACCGACGGGTGGGCGAAGAGGGCGTCCAGGGCGGTGCCGGCGCTCACCCCGCACGACGCGAGCTCGGTCGACAACACCAACGCCAAGCGTGCGAGTGCGGGGAAGGCCGGCCACGCCGACCGCCGCACGTTGCTGGCTGCAGTCAACCGCAGGCGGAGGGTTGTCAACGTCGGCAGGGCGGCCAGCGACGCCATTGCCACGTCTGTCGCGGTGGGCCCAAGAGCAATGGTCAAGTACCGCAGGTTCGTGGCGGGGGTCCACCCCACTGCCCCTGCCACCGCCATCGCGGTGCCCATCGCCGGCACTGGCTCGACGCCGCCGGCCGCGTCGGCTGGCACAGGTTGGCAGCTCCCTTGGCCGCACACCAACTTGACAGTGGCGTCGTCGTATTAATAAGTGGACGCTTGCCATGGATCATACCGAATACGCAGACGCTATCCTGAAATGGGTACGCTTGAAGACCCCCGGTCTTTATTAAAGATACACAGCCACCACACCGTGGCGAAGGCAGTATTCGATTGTACTCTGTCGGGATTTTAGTACTTGCCTTATCGTCTCTTGCGCTCAGGTGAGGACGACGGCGGTCGAACCCACCCTCGGTATTAAGTCTTTCTTTTCTTGTGCTGCCTGACGGGCGTGCCCAAAAGAAGTCTTCCTGTGCCGTCGCCACCTGCGCCTGTTTCCCTTGCCCGCCTGCTGGTGTCCGGTCGTCTTGCCTCGTCGCATGCGAGTGTTGGCCGCCTAGCGCCCCTCGCCTCCTTCCGCGCTCTCCCCCCTCCCATCCTTCTCCCGTCCCACCATTCCTCCCCCCCTGCGGACCATTCCTTTCCCCCCCCTTCTTTCTTTCT